>ERZ773090.20-NODE-20-length-213681-cov-13.5564_pt1 | contig 213681 bp, 202 predicted proteins | sample MGYA00580579_ERZ773090 | MGnify/ENA primary metagenome ERZ773090 (study PRJEB29015, sample SAMEA2738014) | human oral metagenome | biome: human oral; feature: human-associated habitat; material: dental | place: China | collected 2132 ... | reverse complement strand
TCAAGTGAACCGTCACGTTTTGATCATGACTGCTATCAAGGTCGAACTTAGCTGGAAGTGGGTCTTTTGAAACCAATTCATAGCCTTGGGCCAGATAAGCATTCACGATTGAATCATATTTTGCTCGTGCACTATCTGAAAGAGGAGTATCTGAATCTCCGCTAGTCAGCACTTCCTTATCTTTCAGCGTTTTATGAGCAGTATCATCAATGATGGTGTAAGTCACTTTTTGCTTATCAGCTTTATAAGTAACTGTAACATGAATATCAGAGTGAGCAGCGGTAATAGTTACTGCATCAACTTTTGATTTATCTGGTGTATAACCATCAACCGTTGGAGAAACCACTTCTGAGAAAGTACCTGTTGACGGAGCCCATACCCCCTCTTGAGAGATTTTCCCAGTAACTAAATCTTTTGTATTCGTACGTTTAAAGTCTAATTTTTGGACTTTAGGAGTAGCTGCTTGGTCACCATTTTCATAAACATACTTGATGGTCTCTGTGACAGTCTTTGTTTCTTCAACTGGAGCTGTCTTATGACGTAGATGAACTTCAAATTTTTGATAAGTAGTATTGTAAGTTACACCATCTGCTGGATAATTATCTGAAACTAATTCATAATTTTTATCTGTATATTTTTTAATTGTTTCAGTTGTTCTGTAATCATCCGTTGTATTATAATCACCAGTTAATTCTTTTGTTTCAAGAGTTGCACCCGTCGTATCATCTATATAGCGAACTTGGGCTTTTTCTTGATTAGCTGTATAAACAACTGTCTTTTCGATATCATCGCTGTCACCTGTAATCCCCTCTACTGCTGCAACAATTGGCTTATCAGCTGTATAACCTGTAATCGTTGGGGAACTTACCGCTGCGAACGTTCCTGTAACCGGAGACCAAGCTCCTTTAGTGGAACGTTTTGTCACTTCATCTGTTTTCACTTCTCTAGTAAAAGTCAATGAAGTACTACGACTTGGGCTTGCTTGGCTACCATTCTTATAAACATAATGAATGGTTTCTTTAACGGTTTTAATCTCACTAGATGTTGTTACCTTGTGTTTCAAGTGAACCGTCACGTTTTGATCATGACTGCTATCAAGGTCGAACTTAGCTGGTAATTCGTCTTTAGAAACCAATTCATAGCCTTGGGCCAGATAAGCTGATACAACCGTATCGTATTTCCTTTGCGCTGCTGCTGGAAGAGCTGCATCCGACTCACCAGTCGTTAATTCCACTTGGTGTTCTAGAGTCGTACCTGTTGTATCATCAACGACCGTGTAAGTCACTCGTTGCGTTTGGATAGTGTAATGCACATCCTTGACAATATCCTCTTGAGTGACTGTCTCTGATGGAACAGCCGCAACATCTACCCTATAACCTGGAATCACTGGGGATGGCACAGCGTCATAATTAGCTTTGTCACTGGTCCAAGCTGTAGCCGAAACTTCAGTACCTGTGATCTTATCTTTCGTTACTGTGCGTGTCCACGTTGCTGTTTGTACATTATTAGCTGGCGTTTGACTACCCGCTCCATGATAACGAACTGTCAAGCTCACTTTCTTGGTTTCTTGGATATCAGTTGTGCCATGCTTCAAGTGAACCGTCACGTTTTGATCATGACTGCTATCAAGGTCGAACTTAGCTGGTAATTCGTCTTTAGAAACCAATTCATAGCCTTGGGCCAGATAAGCATTCACGATTGAATCATATTTTGCTCGTGCACTATCTGAAAGAGGAGTATCTGAATCTCCGCTAGTCAGCACTTCCTTATCTTTCAGCGTTTTATGAGCAGTATCATCAATGATGGTGTAAGTCACTTTTTGCTTATCAGCTTTATAAGTAACTGTAACATGAATATCAGAGTGAGCAGCGGTAATAGTTACTGCATCAACTTTTGATTTATCTGGTGTATAACCATCAACCGTTGGAGAAACCACTTCTGAGAAAGTACCTGTTGACGGAGCCCATACCCCCTCTTGAGAGATTTTCCCAGTAACTAAATCTTTTGTATTCGTACGTTTAAAGTCTAATTTTTGGACTTTAGGAGTAGCTGCTTGGTCACCATTTTCATAAACATACTTGATGGTCTCTGTGACAGTCTTTGTTTCTTCAACTGGAGCTGTCTTATGACGTAGATGAACTTCAAATTTTTGATAAGTAGTATTGTAAGTTACACCATCTGCTGGATAATTATCTGAAACTAATTCATAATTTTTATCTGTATATTTTTTAATTGTTTCAGTTGTTCTGTAATCATCCGTTGTATTATAATCACCAGTTAATTCTTTTGTTTCAAGAGTTGCACCCGTCGTATCATCTATATAGCGAACTTGGGCTTTTTCTTGATTAGCTGTATAAACAACTGTCTTTTCGATATCATCGCTGTCACCTGTAATCCCCTCTACTGCTGCAACAATTGGCTTATCAGCTGTATAACCTGTAATCGTTGGGGAGGTTACTGCTGCGAACGTTCCTGTAACCGGAGACCAAGCACCAGTTGTAACATTTGTAACTAAATCGGTAGTTGCTGTTCTGGTGAATTTTAATTCAGCAGTATAAGTTGGAGCTGCTGTAGCACCATCTTTTGCATAAATATATTTAATGGTTTCTTTAACTGTCTTAGTCTGAGTTTCAGTTTTAACTTTATGTTTTAAATGAACTTCAAAGGTTTGAAGCTTATCATTATATTTTACACCATCTGCTGGATAATTATCTGAAACTAATTCATAATTTTTATCTGTATATTTTTTAATTGTTTCAGTTGTCCTGTATGGATCCGTAGTGTTGTAATCGCCAGTTAATTCTTTTGTTTCAAGAACTTTATGATTGTCATCATCATCAATATAAGTCACCTTAGCGTTAGATTTATTAACAGTATAGACGTAATAAAAGACTTGATCAGTATTAGTAAATGCGATAGATTTATCAACAGTCAGTTGCGTACCGGATACTGAACTAATTGGATTAGAAGTTCTTACAAGTGTATAACCAGGTATATTTTGCGGTTTAGCAGTAAAATTAGGTGACTGCGCATGCAATGGACCTCCTGGATAACCATATTGGTAAGTTTGTGTTGCAATTTGGTTCCCAGCTGTATCTACATACTGTACAGTTATCTTTGTTTGACCTTCTGAACGTGCGGTTGATGGTCTAGTAGCATGGTTAATGTTTTCTGATTTAATTTCCTTTTCTGTCCCGTCATCTTCTACACTATAACTTTTTGAAGTACTTGTAATTTTATTATTGATAGATGAATCAGCAAAGGTAATCCGTGTTGAGTGTGCAGTCCCTTGAATCACACTCATCTTTTTCAAAATTTCACTAATTTTTTTATTAGTTTCATCTGTCCTATCAATTTCTTGGTATTGATCACCATGTTGAGCAAAATCATCTTTCGGCCAAATATCATGATAAGTTGTTGCACCATCACCAATCATTTTCCCTAAGTTAGTGGCAATAGTGTAGGTACCATCGCCATTATCAATGACAACTGAAGAATTTTTTCCTGCTTTCTTTAATGCCTTTAAAATATCTGCATCTGTTGATTTAGGTGGAAGAGTAATTAACTTATTTTCATTTTCATTAGTAATTGGTATAGATGTAGATGTATCATTCTTAACAAGGTATTTACCATCTTCACTAATGGCTAAAGTACTAGTAATGCGATGAGGCTCTGGCTTTATTTTAATAATCTTTGAACCATTTTCTGGCTTTATGCGATGAATTGTTATAATATCACCAGTAGGGATTTTAGTATTTCCAGGTTGTTTTCCATCGCTAGATAACATATTGTTATAATAGTTTGCATCACCAGTTGAGGTTCCTATTTTCATGGAATTTGCTGCATCACTAGAAAGGTTATGATAAACCGCGAAAGGAGCTTGAGCCTTTTCAAAGATTCTAGGCTTAGGTTTAAAAGTAAAAGTTGATCCGTTAATGTTCAATACAATATTATTTTTACTTTTTTGAGCTGTAAATTTGGCACCATTTGCAGCACTAAAATTAACATTAACCGTTTTTTCTTGCCCCTTTGAAAGTGATGCAAATTCACTATTCAATGTAATCTCATAAGCAAGATCGTCTTTTTTAGAAAAATCAAATTTGATAGTTCCAACACCAGGAATCGTTTCTGCTGTCCCAGAGCCAAGATTTGCATAATAAGCAGCATAAGCGTTATTTTCCAGTTTAACTGGAATCCGAATCTTATCTCCAGCTTTCAGCGTTCCATCCTGCTTAATTTTAAAATTCATTTGAATTTTATCTAGAGAAATTTCCTGACCCGATAAATCTTTCGACGCCCCCGCATTCATAACTGTTCCGTCTTTCGTCGTAACTGTTACTGAAAAGTTTGAAATATGAGAAGAAGATTCTGCGACACTTCTACGGGTACGTGCTGCTCGTGTTTTAGGTATTGTGCTTTCAACAATTGTTTCGTCAGACTTTGGCGCTGTGTTTTCAGGAGTTGTTCCCTCAATATTTGGAGTTTTAGCTGATTTTGAAGATTCTCCATTTGTTGACAAACTACCATCGCTTGACATTGATGAATTCTCTGACGGAGCACTTTCTGTACTAGAATTTTGAAATTCTGAGGCAGTCTGAGTACTACTCACGCTTGTATTTTCTACTCTTGAAAAACTACTAGCTGAAGAAGCTTCTGTTACCGTTGATGATGTAGTAGTAGATACTTTTTCTGTCTTTGCATCCTCTGTGGGAGCAGAGACACTTGTAACTTGACCGCTAGTACTGTTTTGCTCTTCAGCATAAGTCGTTTGACTTCCTCCTACAATTCCATAAAGAGCTAGAGTAGCAATAGCAATGGAAACCAGACCGACATTCTTCTTCCGCAAAGAGAATTTATCTCGTTTCCCATTATAAAGTTTAAAACTTTTCACCTTGTGCATTCCTTTCGTCGTGAAATATTCATACAATTTTTTATTTAGGAAATGGATTGGTAACAGACTATATAAAACTGTTATCAATCCTTAAAAAATTGAATAAACCTACATATTATATTATACTTTGCTATTCCGAATAATTCAACTAATATTATTATAAAATACATAAAAAACATATAAAAAATGTAGTCAAAACAAAGATAGCTGCAAAAAATTTACAGCTATCTTAGAATATAGATGATTTATAATTATTTTATGTATACTTTCTCTTCTTTTCAGATTACCGGCTTCAAAAGAAAGGCCCACACCATAGGTGTAAGGGTCTTTACATTTTATTTCGCGATTGGATAAACAGAAACTTGTTTTTTATCGCGACCTTTGCGTTCAAAGCGTACAACGCCTTCTACTTTCGCGAACAATGTATCGTCTCCACCGCGGCCAACGTTAACACCTGGGTAGATGTGAGTACCGCGTTGACGGTAAAGGATAGATCCTCCAGTTACAGTTTGTCCGTCAGCGGCTTTAGCTCCAAGACGTTTTGCTTGTGAATCACGTCCGTTTGACGTTGAACCTCCACCTTTTTTGTGGGCGAAAAGTTGCAAGTTTGCAAGATTCATTTTTAACATAGTGTTTTTCCTCCGTGTTAGTTTTCTGTGATAACTCTGGTTTGGACGAACTCAGATGAGTCCTCTGATAAGTTTGCCATTCCCAAGAAGAATGATTCAAAGAAAAGTTGAGTCATTTCTCTCTGGTGTGGCGGAATATCCGCCGGTATTTCTACTCGTAAAAATCCGCCTTCTTCTTCGTTTAATTCTAAGATTGGTTCGTAACCTGCAAATTTTTCAATTGAATTGATGAAATTTATGGCAAGCGTAGAAACCGATGCACACACGACATCAAAGCCGTATTCGCCACTTTCGGCGTGTCCAGTAATTTCCGCACTCCTCAGCTCGCCATCTTCGGCTCTCTCAAAGACTGCTTGTATCATGTGTTCTCCTTAAAATTAAGCGTTGATCGCGTTGATGACAACTTTTGTATATGGTTGACGGTGACCTTGTTTACGGTGGCTACCTTTTTTAGGTTTGTACTTGTAAGTAACAACTTTCTTTTGTTTTCCTTGTTTTTCAACAGTTCCAACTACAGTAGCTCCAGCAACAATTGGAGTTCCGACAACAGTTTTATCACCACCAACAAGAACAACTTCGTTAAAAGTCACTTCTTGACCAGCTTCAACATCCAATTTTTCAACGTAGATAGCTTGACCAACTTCAACTTTAACTTGTTTTCCGCCAGTTTTAACGATTGCGTATGTGCTCATTATGCACCTCCTATGATTTTTTGGGGGTTCCCCGTATTTTTGTGAAGACTCGCCTAGCATCGTGGGACGAACCACTTAATACTCACTAAATGCGAGCTACGATGTTCGAGCGGTTGCACAGGAATGTGCATAGTCAACTCTATAAGTATAGCACTTCCAGAATAGTTTGACAAGTATTTTTTATCAAAAGGTAGCTATCTAATGAATTTTTAAGCAAGGGCAAAACAATTTTCGCTACAACAATTCCTCAATTAGCTCATCCACTTCGTCAATCTCTGCTTCCGGTGTGATTTCTGTAATCATGATGCCTGCGACTGCGCGTTCTACCAAGTTTTCAACATCCATACGTGCCTCATATTGCTCGGCATTTTTTATCTTTGGATTGGTTTTCGGACGGTCTGGGGCAAAAATGGTACAACAATCCTCAAAAGGCTGGATAGAAACTTCAAAAGTATCAATTTTTTCAGCAATGTCAATGATTTCTAGTTTATCCATAGTCACGACTGGACGAATAATTGGAGTATTGGTGACAGCATTGATCGCTTGCATACTCTCTAGCGTTTGGCTAGCAACTTGACCAAGACTTTCTCCGTTGATGATAACGAGCCCACCGCGTTCTTCACGAATCCGATCCGTGATCCGCATCATAAAACGACGAGTTAAGGTCATCAGATAAGCTTCTGGTGCTTTCGCTTTGATTTCTTCTTGAATTTCCGTAAATGGCACTTCAATAAATTGGATATTACCACCAAATTTGGTTAACTTGCGTGTCAAATTCTGCGCCTTTTTAAGAGCACCTGGACTTGTATAAGGCGGGCTCGCAAAGTGAACCGCTTCAATATCCACTCCACGTTTAAGGGCTAGATAGCCCGCAACCGGGGAGTCAATTCCGCCTGACAGCATCAACATCCCTTTTCCAGATGTCCCAACAGGAAGCCCACCTGCTCCACGGATTGTTTCATAAGACAGATAAGCTGCTTCCTCACGTATTTCCACTTGTAGGATAATATCCGGCGCTTTCATCTTGACTTGAACATGTGGGATGGCATCAAACACGGCATTTCCAAGAGTTTGATTCAGCTCACGGCTATCCAATTCAAAATTGTGGTCGCTACGTTTGCTGGCAATCTTAAACGTCATTCCCTCTTTATAAATTTCTTTCATAATTGTCTGTACCGCTTCAATCAAAGCAGGAACAGACTTCTCAACTTTATAAGACGGAGAAAAATTTTGAAGCCCAAAAATTTGTTTGAGGGATTCTGCGACTGGTTGATAAGCCGTTCCATGAAGATAGACATGTGCGCGATCTCGATCTGCTTTCACATGAACCTCTGGATAAATAGACAGGACTGCTTGCATATTGCGTTTCAATTTGTTAATAAAACGCATTCGATTTTTTCCTTTAGTTGAAAGCTCGCCATAGCGAACCATAATTTCTGAATACTCCATTTGTTTACCTTACTTTTCTAGTTTTTTCATAAATGATTTTGAACGTTGTTAGAAATTGCTCAATCTGACTCATATCATTATCTGCATCCAGACTAATCCGAACAGCAGTTTGAGCTAGGGATTTTTCAACACCCATGGCTATCAAAGTTCCAGCTGGTTTGCCCGCTTTAGAGGAACAAGCACTCGTAGTAGAGATATAAATGTCATACTCTTCAAAAGCATGAACTACCACTTCACCTCGTACGCCTTTAATTCCGAAGGTCAAAACATGGGGCGCAAAATTTTCTATTCCTGAAAAAATTGTTACATCAGGGTATTTAGCTAGCTCTTCTAGAATAATCTCTTTCATCTTGGAGGTTCGTGTGGTGAACGTTTCCAAATTTTTCATAGACAAGCGCAAGGCTTTTGCAGTTGCTGCAATACCCGCTAAATTTTCAGTCGTAGATCGCTTATCTGATTCTTGACCACCACCATTCAACAGCGGACAAATTTTCTTGCCAGATTTGATATAGACAAATCCAACACCACGTAAACCATGAAATTTATGACTAGAAAACGTCGCAAGGTCCACGCGATCAGTTAAATAATTTTCCGTTGGAATCTTAGCTATGGCTTGAACCGCATCCACATGAAAAGAAACTGTTGGCCTATCCGCTAAAAGCTTTGAAATAGCTTTAATCGGCTGAACAGAACCGATTTCATTGTTGATAGCCATGACAGAAACTAGAGTAGTATCTGGTCGGATAAGGTCTGCTAATTTTTCAACCTCTACAAAACCTTTGTTATCGACAGGTGCAAAGTCTATTTCAAATCCTTGCTCTTTCAGCCAGAGTGCAGATTCTTTCACTGCTGGATGTTCAATAGCAGATACAATGACATGCTTGCCATAGCGTGCTTTTTCAAAAGCCACACCCTTGATAACCCAATTATCTCCTTCTGTCCCTCCAGACGTAAAAAAAATCTCCTGAGAAGATTTACCTAAAAGACCTGCAATCCGCTTGCGTGATGCATCTAACAAGCGCGTTGCTTGACTACCCAAACTATGAAGACTGGAAGGGTTCCCCCAGATTTTTGAAGCAACTTCCGTATAAGTAGCCAAAGCCTCTGGGTAAGGCTTTGTAGTTGCCGAATTATCTAAATAAATCATCTTAAACCTCTATATTTCAATACCCTTATTGTAACATGAAAAAGAAATAGGAACAACAGAGAAAGTCGTAAATAAAAGCTCTCTAAGCGGAAAACTTAGAGAGATAACAACTATATTATTTTCTTAATAGTCATAAAATTCATGTAAAAGAACAGATAATTCCTGTTGTTGTTCAATGAGGCTTTGTCCGATTGTCGTTGATTTTATCAAGGTTCGTTCGCGAACGTGCTCAATTACTCTCTTCAAGGAAGATAAATCTAAAGCTTCCTCAATCATTTTTTGGACGTTTTGGAAAGGTTGATGCGTCACAATTTGGAAACCATAAGAATTATTAAGCAAGGAATAGCCAGCAATTCCTGTTTTCTTTTGATAAGCTTCGCACAAACCACCATCAATAACGAACAGCATTCCTTCACCTCGAATCGGCGATTCTCCCTTCAGCGTTTTCACAGGTGTATGCCCATTTACAATCCTAGAATGTTCTGAAAAAAGCCCAAATTCTTCTAAAATTAACTTGCAGATATTGGCAGAATTCCGATAAGAAAAATAAGGATTTTCTTTTTCAACGTGCGTCTGTTTATCCTCGATAAAATAACGTTCTAGAGTTGTCATTTTGTCTTTACCAAACAAAGGAGACAACTTTCCATTCCAACAGTACCAGATAAGATCAGTTGAGAAATCGTTCTGAATTTCTGGATTTTTAGAACTTTCCCGAATATGGTATTCAAAAAAGTCGAGCAATTCTTTACCAGCATAGCGGATTTGATTGATTTGCAAAGGTTGAAAGTCTCCTGATGTCTCTAGAGGGATACAGCCATGAAACAGGAGATGGTTGTTATAAATCTTATACATGGAACCCTTGTTCATCAAAAAAGAAATCTGGTTCTTGAGCTGAATAGAATGCTGGAATGAATCCAGCAAAGTAGCAACCACTTCTTCTTCTTCATCCGTTAATTCCTCTGGCTTTTGGGGATTAATCGTTTGAAAACAAGTATTAGCTAAGAAATGCTTCTTCTCTTCTATCATGACACTCTCTTCCCAGTAATCAATCTTATCCAGAGTAAGGTGTTGAGACATATTAAATTCTGGTCGTCTTTTGATGAGCTGATTTTCCAATTTAAACTGGATAATCGCTAAAGCTTGGTGAATCTTCTCCAACTGAAGAATTTCCTCAGGAGAATAATCGTCACTTCTTTTTCCTAACTTAGGTTTGAATTTTGCATTTTCCGAATAAGTCTTTTCAGCAAAGAGGACGAGTGGTCTTAGATTAAGACCATAAGCTCGCTCAATATCGTAAAGATACCCGTACCTAGCAGCTATTCGTAAGAGAATGAGTAGACATTCTTTTGAGCCGAAGAAAGCCCCCATCCAGATAATGTCGTGGTTGCCCCACTGAATATCAACAGAATGATAAGCCATGAGTTCATTCATTACTTTATCCGCTGCTGCTCCGCGATCAAAAATATCACCAACTATGTGAAGATGATCAATGATTAATTGCCGAATGACCGTTGATAATGTCGAAATAAACTGACTTGCTTCACCTAAATCAATCAAATAGTTCTGAATCGTTTCAAAATAAATATTGCTATCCGGCAAATTTCGATCTGTATAGAGCAATTCTTCAATCATATAAGCATATTGTGGCGGCAAGGCTTTCCTTACTTTAGAGCGTGTGTATTTGGCTGCTACAAAAGCTAGCAAAGTCAACAGATTTTGAATGATTTCTCCATACCAACTTTTATCTTTCAAAGGATAAAGCAACCCATCGCTCAAAACTTCCTGAGGATACGCAATTAGTAAGGTCAGCTTGTCTTTTTCCTCTTTTGATAATTTCTCTCCAAAGCAGTCATTGATTTTTTCGTTCAGGTTTCCTGCACAGGTTCTCAAGATATAGTCAAAAGCCTCAAACTCACCATGAATATCACTAAGGTACAACTCGGTTCCCTTTGGTAAATTTAAAATGGCTTCCAGATTGATTAACTCTGTGATGACCTTTTGCTTAGAATCAAACTCTTTTAATAGAATTCGTTTGTATTGCTCCATTCGTTCACCTCATTTCAATACAATACTATATTTAATACTTATTTGAAGACAGAGATTTCAAATGTTCTTCAATAATGCAAGCCGTTTCTTCAATAGATTTATCGGTAATATTGATGATATAAGCCTGATGCTTTTGAAAAACTTTCTTGGAATAATCTAGTTCTTCATAAATTTTTTCTACATCTGTATAGCTTGTAGCTTGTGTCAAACCGAGCGCATCCAAGCGATTGCTTCTCACTTTAGCCAATTTATCCGGATCACAGACCAACCCAATCATTCTTCTTTTATCTACTTTATCTAAAACTTGTGGTAGTGGAACTTCAGGGATCAAGGGAAGATTTGATACTTTATAACCTTTATTAGCTAAATAGATACTGAGTGGAGTCTTGGAAGTTCGAGAAACTCCCAGAATCACAAGGTCTGACTCCAAAAATCCTTGCGGGTTCTTGCCGTCATCATATTTAACAGCAAATTCAATCGCAGATATTTTGTTGAAATATTCCGTATCCAAACGATGTAGAACACCTGGAACTTCAATAGGTTGAGTATCCGTTTTTTCCTTGATGATTTCAAAGAATGGATTCATCAAATCTAGATAGGATAAATGATTGACTCTACTAAATTCTCTAGCTGCTGCTGCTAAATGGCTATCTACCAAAGTACTGATAACAACTGCATCATCTTTGATAGCATCTTGCAAAATATCTAACAATTCAGATTCCTTATTAATAAATGGGAATCGATAACTATTATTGAAAATCAAATCTGGATATTGAGCCATGACGGCTGATAATAATTTTTGGGATGTTCCTCCCAAAGAATCAGAAATAGTATAAATAGTAATCTCTTTTTTCATGAAAACTCCTTTTTTAGCGATTTACTTCAGCATTTCTTGCTTCTTGGATAATAAAGTTCAGCAAAGCCGACTTAGTAATTGTTCCTATAATGTGAGCTTCATTTTGCTCCTCCACAACAGGCAATGAATCAATGGCGAAGTCCTGCAAAAGTGCAGCTGCTTCAAGAATATTCAAATCCTTATGGCAAGTCTTAATATGTGGCATTCTGGTCATGCAAACGGCTACTGGGGTCACATCAATATTGGCATTGAGGGCAGCCCTTAACAAATCCTTTCGTGATAAAATGCCTAGCAGCTGCTTCTTTTCATCTATCACATAGAGAACATCTGCATCATACATAAATAATGTGATAATAGCATCTTGAATAAAAGAATCATGTGTTACTAATACGGGGGAGGTCATCACATCCTCTACTTTCTTCTGAAAAGTATCAAAGAAAAAGAGAGTTTCCAAATCTGAACCAGAATAAGTGTAGCCAACTTTTGGGCTTGCTTTTAAAATCCCTACTAAGGTTAGAAAGGATAGATCTGAGCGTAAGGTCGCCCTAGATACATCTAACAGCTCTGATATTTTTTCCCCGCTGACTGGCTGATCCTTTTTCACAATTTCTACAATTTCTTTTTGTCGCTTTGTTAATTTCAACTGTTACTCCTTTTAAAAACTTCAATCTTTAATAATCATCATTATGTGTCATATTATAACAAATAAATTCTGATTGTCAATGATTTATGACTGATTCTTTTCTGTTGACAAATATATATGCTATATATTACAATGTATCTGTCGTATAATGTGACACATATTTAATCAATCGGAGGCAAAAATGGATAAATGGATTTATTTTTTTGATGAAGGACGTGCTAGTGATAAAGCCTTATTAGGTGGTAAAGGGGCTAATTTGGCAGAAATGACTCATTTAAGGCTCCCAGTGCCAGAAGGCTTTACAATTACAACTCAAAGTTGTCTACGTTATTTAGAAACTCCTTCTTTTTTTGAATCTATTTTAAAAAAAGAAGTTTTGAAAGCGATTACGAACTTAGAAAGCAAGACAAATAAATTTTTTATGGGCAATGAGTCCTCGCTACTACTAGTTTCCGTTCGTAGCGGTGCAAAAATTTCTATGCCTGGTATGATGGACACCATTCTCAATCTTGGTTTAAATGACTTACGTGTTCAGACTTTAGCGGACGTAACAAATGCTAATTTCGCTTATAATTGCTATCGCCGTTTGTTGCAGATGTTTGCAGATGTCGTCTACGGCATTCCCAAAGAAGAATTTGATCGATGTTTAGAAAAAATCGAAAAGCAATTGAATAAAACAATCAATGATTTTTCAAAAGAAGAGCACCAATCACTTATCCAACAATATAAAGAGATTTATCAGGAGCACTACCAAAATTTCCCACAGAGTCCCAAAGAGCAACTCTACGCTGCTATCAAGGCTGTGTTCAAATCATGGAACAATCCACGCGCTAAAGTTTACCGCGAATTGAATCAAATTCCTCACGATTTAGGAACGGCTGTCAATGTTCAAAGCATGGTGTTTGGAAATAGCGACCAAAAAAGCGGCACAGGCGTTGTTTTCACAAGAAATCCTGCCACTGGTGAACATCATCTGTTTGGGGAATTTCTACTCAATGCTCAAGGGGAAGATGTCGTAGCTGGTATTCGAACTCCAGAACCGATTGACTCTCTTAAACGAATCTTACCACAGGCCTATGAAGACTTTTGTAACTATGCCAAGATTCTTGAAAAACATTACAAAGATATGCAGGATATTGAATTTACCATTGAAAAGGAGAAATTGTACATCCTGCAAACTCGAAATGGGAAGCGTACTGCTAAAGCAAGCTTAAAAATCGCTTTGGATCTAGTCGATGAAAAAATGATTTCAAAAGAAGAAGCTCTCCTACGAGTCAGTCCTTCTGCTATTAACCAACTGATTCACCCTATTTTTGAAGAATCTGCTTTGAAATCAGCTCATTATTTGACTCAAGGACTTCCTGCTAGTCCAGGCGCAGCAACAGGAGAAATTGTCTTTACCGCCGAGCGGGCTAAAGAACTTCATGCACTAGGAAAAAACGTTATTTTGGTTCGCCAAGAAACTTCTCCCGAGGATATTGAAGGAATGGTGGTCAGTCAAGCAATTGTGACTAGTCATGGCGGAATGACTTCTCATGCTGCCGTTGTAGCACGTGGTATGGGCACTTGTTGTGTCGCAGGATGTGGCGAATTGTCTATCAATGAATACGCTAAAACAATTGTATGCGACAAAGTGACTCTAAGAGAGGGAGACATCCTTTCTGTAGATGGCACTTCCGGCAAGCTCTACACGGGCAATATTCCAACTACTATGATTGACAATAACGACGAATTACAGTTGTTCCTTTCTTGGGCAGACGAAGTGGCTCAACTGAGCGTTCGTGCAAATGCAGAAACGATTCAAGACTTAAAAACAGCCATGCAATTTGGTGCCAAAGGAATTGGTCTTGCTCGTACAGAGCACATGTTCTTTGGTGAAAAACGAATTTTAGAAATGCGCAGATTGATTTTATCAAACGACGAAGTAGAAACAAATTCCGCTTTAAAGAAACTCTTGGCTTTCCAAGAAGAGGATTTCTATCAAATGTTTCAAACAATTCAGGATAAACCGATGATTGTCCGTTTATTGGATCCGCCTATGCATGAATTTTTACCAAAAAATAAACCAGAAATTGAGCAGTTGGCTGAAAAACTACAAATCTCTGCTGAGACATTAACACAGAAAATTGCCTCCCTGCAAGAAACAAATCCAATGTTAGGACATCGTGGTTGTCGTTTAGGAATTACACAGCCTCAAATTTATAAAATGCAGGTAGAAGCTATTTTTAACAGTGCCATTAGACTGGCAAAAGAAGGCATGGTCATTAAGCCAGAAATCATGATTCCGCTGATTGCTGAAAAATCAGAACTCGTTTATCTCAAAAAGCTACTGGTTGAGCACATTGGAACTATCTTCAACAAGCATCATATTGAACCTTTCCCTTATGAAATTGGCACCATGATTGAACTGCCGCGCGCCTGCTTTATTGCAGATCAACTGGCTGAAGAAGCAGATTTCTTTAGTTTCGGTACCAATGACTTAACACAAATGACCTATGGCTTTTCTCGTGATGATATTGGAAAATTTATCCAGCATTACAAAGACAAAGAAATTATGTCGTTTGACCCTTTCCAAACTATTGACCAGACTGGAGTTGGGGAACTCATGAAAATAGCCATTTCAAAGGCTCGCCAAGTGAATCCCAATCTTCCAATTGGAGTTTGTGGTGAAGTTGGAGGAGATCCTGCTTCTATTCCTTTCTTCCAATACATTGGCATTACTTATGTTTCTTGCTCCCCTTATCGTGTCCCTGCTGCACGATTAGCTGTTGCACAAGCAAATCTTTCCTAGTCCTTCCTTATAATCACACCAGCTCTTTTCATCTGTCAACAAGGGCAGACAAGGATTGAGCTGATTTTTTAGTCCTTATAGTAGAAAACCACATTCTCTTTCGATTAATTTACATGAAATTTTCAATGTTTTAAATTTTTTTAAGACAATTTTAAACAAAGAGGGTATAATGAAGATGAGAAAGGAGATTATCAACTGACAATGGAAAATTATTCTCGAAAAAATAAAACTTCAACTGCTAAAGAAGAAAAAACACCTACTCGTCATCATATCAAAAAAGGTCTCTCAGCTTTTCAGAAGACCCTTGCTACGATTGGGAGTATCCTTGGGATTATCACTGCAACGATTACCATCATGACTTTCATGAATAACAATAAATCTGATAACAAAACAAAAACTAGTCAGACGACACAAACAACCATTATCAAAGAAATTCAGAAAGAAACAACGACTGAGGCCCCTAGCTCTAACAACACAACTGCTACTAGTCAAGGCGAAACAGAAACAAGTAGCGCTAGCTCTAACACTGCGCAGTCTAGCAATACATCAAGCGATACTAGCTCTAGCCAAACAAGTAACGACAGTGCTGATAAGGATACAACATCATCAAGCTCTAGCAATTAAAAAATAACGGAAGCAAGACTACTCATCTGACCAATGTCCGATAGTTGTTCAACTTCCGTTTTTTATATCTAATTTTACACTCAATGAAAATCACAAAACAAACTAAGACAAGTCGTAGATAAATCGAAAGTTCCCGTAGAGCTTTTGAGATTGGAGATGAAATGTCCGTGAGGATGTGTCAACAGTACAGCTTTGAGTAGCGGATAGAACTTGCGAAGTAAGTATCAAGACGATTCGCTTGTCTATCTCGAAAGAGTACTTCTGACGAAAACTTCGTTTTTTATCGCCACCTTTCACAATTCCCTAGATTGTTAAGAAAGCACTCACTGCATTCACTTTATCTGCAACCTTTCATAGTTCTCGGGCTGTCAAAGCTAACGAAGTTTGAAAAGATTTTTCCAGAGTATCATTTCCGATACATTTTCACCTGAAGATATAAATCATTGTAAATTCCCAGCCATTTCGCCCCTAATTGCTGATAGACTTCCAAATGCTTCATCGTTTCTTCATCTGGATAAAAGGCTCTATCTTCCTGCACTTCTTTAGGAAGCATTGCTTTGGCTAGTACATTCGGGGTAGAATAACCAACATACAAGGCATTTTTATAGGCATTTTCAGGTTTTAACATAAAGTTAATGAATTGATAGGCAGCCTTTTTATTTTTGACCGTCTTAGGAATGACAATATTATCAAACCAAAGATTGCTAGCTTCTGGCGGTACGACATAACGCAATTTCGGATTTTTATCCAGCATCTGCCGCGCCTCTCCAGAGAAACTAACACCAATAGCAGCATTATTTTGAATCATATAGCCTTTCATCTCATCAGCAACAATAGCTTTGATATTCGGTGTCAACGTATAAAGCTTATCAACTGCTTCTTGTAATTGCTTAGTATTTTTAGAATTGAGGCTATAACCTAAAGCATTTAACCCAACACCCATTACCTCGCGCGCTCCATCAATCATCATGATAGAGTTTTTATATTCAGGTCGCCACAAATCACTCCAATGCTTAGGAGCTGTTTTGACTAATTCTGTGTTGTAGACAATCCCAAGCGTTCCCCAAAAGTAAGGAATAGAGTATTGATTTTTAGGATCAAATGATTGATTTAAAAATCGTTTTCCAATATTTTCTAAGCCTTTAATCTGAGAATGATCCAACTTTTCTAGTAAGTGTTCCGACATCATTTTTGAAATCATGTATTCACTGGGAATAGCAATATCGTAGGTTGTCCCGCCCTGTTTAATCTTCGTGTACATGGATTCGTTAGAATCAAAGGTTTCATATTGAACTTGGATACCGGTTTCTTTTGTAAATTTCGTCAATAATTCTGGATCAATGTAATCTCCCCAATTATAGATGACTAATTTGTCACCAGAACCGATTTTTGTCCGACTTTCAATGTGATGGCTCAAGCCCCAGAGGATAAGGATAATAGCAACAATGCCCATTAAAAATGAATAAAGCTTTTTCATGCCGCATCCTCCTTCTCACGAGAAATAAAATAATAACCAATCACCAAAAGAATACTGAAAAGAAATACCAAAGCAGAGAGAGCATTGATTTCTAGAGAAATTCCTTGCCGAGCCCGCGAGTAAATTTCAACAGACAAGGTTGAGAAGCCATTTCCTGTCACAAAGAACGTCACAGCAAAGTCATCTAGAGAGTAGGTGAAAGCCATAAAGTAACCGGCAATGATAGCTGGCGTCAGATAAGGCAGCATGATTTCCTTGAGCATCTGAACTTGGCTTGCTCCTAAATCATAGGCCGCCTTAATCATGTCATCATTCATCTCTTTTAACCGTGGCAATATCATCAAGACTACGATAGGAATTGAAAAAGCAATATGGCTGGCTAAGACTGATAGAAAACCTAATTGAAATTTGACGGTTGTAAATAAAATCAAGAAACTCGCACCAATCATAACATCTGGTGCTACCATTAAAATATTATTGACCGACAAAAAGGCTTCTTGATATTTTTTTCTTGCCTGATAAATATAAATAGCACCAAACGTTCCGATTGCTGTGGCAATCAAAGAAGACAAAAAAGCCAGAAAAAAGGTTTGTGCCAAAATTAGCATCAAGCGAGTATCACTAAACATATTTTGAAAATGCGCTAGACTAAAACCTGTGAACTTGTTCATATCGTCACCAGCATTAAAGGCATAGCCAATCAAATAAAAAATCGGCAAATAAAGAATTAAGAAGACAACTGTTAAATAAATACTAGCAGTTTTTTTCATCGTTCTCTCCTTTCTTTTGTTGCCCACATGATGATAAGCATGGCTACAATCAAGACAACACCAATGGTTGAGCCCATGCCCCAATTTTGTGTAGTCAAAAAATGCTGCTCAATAGCTGTACCTAGCGTAATAACGCGATTACCACCAATCAAACGTGTCAGCATAAAAAGACTGAGGCTGGGAATAAAGACAGACTGCACACCACTTCTCACACCATTCATGGATAAAGGAAAAACGACACGACAAAAGGTTTCCCAACGGTTGGCACCAAGATCATAGCTGGCATTGATCAGATTTTGATCCATATCCTCTAAAACATTAAAAATCGGCAATATCATAAAAGGTAGCTCAATATAACTAGCAACAAAAATAAAAGAAAAGTCTGTGAACAAAATTTGTTGAGGACCAATCCCGATAAAACTTAAAAACTGATTGACCGAACCATTTTGTCCAAAAATCCCGATAAAAGCGTAAGCTTTGAGAAGTAGATTGACCCATGTCGGCAAAATAATGAGCATCAACCAAAGCTGTCTATGCTTTAATTGTGTCAACAAAAACGCAGTAGGGTAACTAATTACCAAGGTAACAACTGTGATAATTCCTGCATACAAGACCGAATTCAAACTCATTTTAAGATAGGTTAGATTTTGCGAAGTGAAGTAGATCTTATAATTTTCAAGAGTAAAGTGACCTTCAATATTGAAAAACGACTGCCAAACAATCATGGCAACAGGCGCTAATACAAACAATAGAATCCAAAGAATATAAGGAGCAACAAAAAGATTAGAGGTTGTTTTCTTCATCGCGCTCCTCCTCAATAGCATTGATTAAGCCTGCTTCCTGCTCTTCCATTTCGACATATTCTTCAATCCGAGCATCAAACTCTTCCTCTGTTTCATTGAGGCGCATAATATGAATATCTTCTGGTTCAAAATCTAGTCCGATTTCTTCTCCGACAATGGCCTTGCGAGTCGAATGAATCATCCACTCATTACCCAAGTCATCATAAGCGATGATTTCATAATGCACTCCACGGAAGAGCTGGGTGTCAACCTTAACCTGAAGTTTTCCTTCTTCCGGGAGCGTAATTTGTAAATCTTCTGGACGAATGACCACTTCCACCTGCTCATTAGGACGCATCCCTCCATCCACTGCTTCGAATTGCTTGCCATTGAACTCAACCAAATAGTCCTCAATCATCTTTCCTGGAAGAATATTAGATTCGCCGATAAAGGTCGCTACAAAGTGATTGATAGGTTCATCATATATATCAACAGGTGTCCCTGACTGCACAATCTCCCCGTCATTCATCACAAAAATCCAGTCGCTCATGGCCAGTGCTTCTTCTTGATCATGGGTGACAAAGACAAAAGTAATCCCTAGACGCTGCTGCAATTCACGTAATTCATACTGCATGTCTGTTCGCAACTTCAAATCCAGTGCAGATAAAGGCTCATCCAGCAAAACAACCCGCGGTTCATTGACAATAGCACGCGCAATAGCCACTCGTTGGCGTTGTCCACCGGACAATTTGCGAATAGAGCGTTTCTCAAAACCATCCAAACGCACCATTTTCAGGACTTCTGCAACTCGTCGCTCTATTTCCTGTTTTTCAACTTTACGCAAACGCAACGGAAATGCCACATTTTCAAAAACAGTCATGTGCGGAAAAAGAGCATAGGACTGAAACACCGTATGCACATCACGTTTGTTGGTCGGAATATCGTTGATTCGGACGCCGTCAAGAAAAACATCACCGCTGGACGCATCCAACAAGCCAGCGATGATATTTAGAATGGTTGATTTTCCTGATCCAGAAGCACCTAAAAGAGTGTAAAACTTCCCTTCTTCTAATTCAAAATTGATGTCTTTTAAGACGACTGTATTATTATCTTCAAAAACTTTTGATACGTTTTTAAATTCAATGATTGGTTTGTTCAATTGCCATAAATTCCTTCTTTTTCATAGATTGACAAATTAAAGTCTTGTCCTGACTGATTTTCTTGGAGAATGTCATCGAAAAATACCAAGATATTATCACTTCTCGCCAATAATTCGGACTTCTCTTTCCAAAGTCACACCTGAATGAGCTTTGACTGTCTCAATCACATGTGCAATCAAATTTTCATAATCAGCTGCTGTTCCATTATCAACATTGACCATAAAACCTGCATGCTTTGTCGAAACTTCTACCCCACCAATGCGGTGCCCTTTTAAATTTGCTTCACTAATCAATTGCCCTGCGAAATGCCCCATCGGACGTTTAAAAACAGAGCCACAAGAAGGATACTCTAAAGGCTGCTTTAATTGACGAAGATGTGTCAAACGTTCCATTTCTTGACGAATCACACGGTGCATACCTGGTGCTAAGGCAAACTTGGCAGAAATCACCACATCACCTGTCTGTTGAACATATGAACGGCGATAACCAAATTTCATATCTTGTGCACTGATATTTTTGATTTCTCCATCACGTGTCAGCACCTTACAAGAAAGTAAAATATGGGCAATTTCGCCACCATAGGCTCCGGCATTCATAAAGACAGCACCGCCAATACTCCCCGGAATCCCACAGGCAAACTCAAAACCTGTCAGACTGTGATAAAGCGCAACATGGGTCGTCTCAATCAGATTGGCACCTGCTTCTGCTTCAATGGTGTAGCCATCCACTGCAACACCATTTAATTTATCAAACATAATCACAAAACCACGAATACCACCATCACGAACGATGATATTGCTAGCATTTCCTAGTACCATCCAAGGAATCTGCTCCCGATTAGCAAATTTTACCACTCGTGCCAATTCATAACGATTTCGCGGAAAAACCAGATAATCGGCAGCTCCACCTACTTTTGTGTAAGTATATTGTTTTAAAGGTTCATCAAAACGGATATCAATTCCGTTCAATTCAGATTTTAACGTTTCTAAAGTTGACATTTTTATTTCTCTCTTAAACAAAATTCAATCTATTATATCAAATTTAGGGCATATTTACGATAGAATAAATAAAAATATTTCCCTTACGAATCCGAAAAATGCTTGTACGTCCTTATTCGTGATTTTTATAAGCTATGAAAAAAGAGCGGGGAAGCTGTCATTGCATAGAAACCAACTTCTTCTCACTCTTTTCAATTTAAGTTTGAGTATCACATTCTCTCAGTTCTTAAAGTTCTCTTTAAACTTTCTATTTACGTAAACTCCATGTCTTTTCAATATAAGGAGGAAGCTTTATTAGGGTTTCTCGATTGCCTTCAAGTGCAATAAGATAAACTTTCTCGTCCTTTTTGAAAATCCAACTAACTAGATACTGCCCTGATTTCATGATGACATTTACTTGATAGGCTTCGTTACCTGCAACCGCTCCTTTTGAGCCCCAAACTCTATTTACATTTTTATTGTTTTGCCAATTATAATAAATACGATTGGCAATTGTCTGAGCTGTAAACTCTTCTCTTTCTTGAATCTTAGCTTTTTCTTTCGTGTAAGCATTCATAGTTACAATATTGTAGCCAGAACCATCCGTATATTGAATACTGTCGCCACCATCGACATCCCTAAATTTCAACCAATTTTTTGGAATGTCAATATAGCCATAATCATCCGAGCCTACACGTTGTGTTTCTTCCGTCTTCACATCGTTTTTCTTAGTAGCTGACGAACTCAAACTACCATTTGCTTTTTCCGATACTTTGCTTGAAGACGAAATTTGGCTTGATGATTTTGATTTGCTGTTTCCACTTGAATTACATGCTCCAAGACCAACACTAACTAAAATGACTAAAAATAAAAGAAGATATTTCTTTTTATGATTCATAACGACATCTCCTCCTTGCTTTATTTTAGCATATTTTTTAGTAGCAGGAAAGCGTTATTTGTATTATTTAAAATGGAGTGAAGCAGAATTAAAGATTTATAAATCTTTAATTCTGCTTCACTCCTGAAAGACTCAAACTACCACTGTTCTCTTCATTTCTTACACAGCCAACTTTAAATCCGAAAACTTTTGTATCAGCTTCTTACGCACTTTGTTAAAAAATTATTCATCATCCATGCTGAGAACGCTGAGGAAGGCTTCTTGTGGAACTTCGACAGATCCGATAGCTTTCATCCGTTTTTTACCGGCTTTTTGTTTTTCTAGGAGTTTGCGCTTCCGGGAAACGTCACCACCATAACACTTAGCCAAGACATTTTTACGCAGAGCCTTGATGTCTGTCCGAGCCACGATTTTCTGTCCGATAGCAGCCTGAATGGGCACTTCAAATTGCTGGCGTGGGATAATTTTCTTTAATTTTTCGACAATCAATTTCCCACGTTCATAAGCAAATTCCTTGTGAACAATAAAGCTGAGAGCATCAACCTTGTCACCATTGAGGAGAATATCCATCTTGACAAGATTAGACTTACGATATTCTGAAATTTCATAGTCAAAACTAGCATAGCCACGAGTAGAGGACTTGAGCTTGTCAAAGAAGTCAAAGACGATTTCCGCTAGCGGGATTTGATAGATGACATTGACCCGATTTTCATCAATATAGTCCATAGTAACAAAATCACCACGCTTGCGCTGAGCTAATTCCATCACCGCTCCAACAAACTCCTGCGGCACCATAATCTGCGCCTTGACATAAGGCTCTTCAATGGAATCAATCTTAGTCGGGTCCGGAAACTCGCTCGGATTGGACACATCAAGCGAGGCACCATCTGTCATATTGACCTTATAGATAACAGAAGGTGCTGTCATAATCAGATCAATATTAAACTCGCGCTCCAAGCGCTCCTGAATGACATCCATGTGCAGCAAGCCTAAAAAACCACAACGGAAACCAAAACCTAGTGCTTGAGATGTCTCTGGTTCAAACTGCAAACTGGCATCATTTAGCTGAAGCTTTTCCAGAGCCTCACGCAGGTCATTGTACTTATTGGACTCAATTGGGTAGAGACCGGCAAAAACCATCGGGTTCATCTGCTTGTAGCCATGAAGCGGTTCATCTGCTGAATAATCCGCCAAAGTCACTGTGTCACCAACCCGAGTATCTTGAACAGTCTTAATAGAAGCTGCAATATAACCAACATCCCCTGTTGCAAGAAAATCTCGTCCAACAGCTTTTGGAGTAAAAATACCCACTTCAGTTACATCAAAAGTCTTGCCATTACTCATCAACTGAATGGTATCTCCTGGCTTGACCACACCGTCCATAACCCGTACTTGCAGGATTACCCCACGATAGGCATCGTAAACCGAATCAAAAATGAGAGCCTTGAGCGGCGCTGCCACATTGCCTGTCGGTGCAGGAACTTTCTCCACGATTTGCTCCAAGATTTCTTCAATCCCAATACCAGCTTTAGCCGAAGCCAACACAGCTTCGCTTGCATCCAAACCAATGACATCTTCAATCTCTGTTCGAACTCGCTCTGGATCAGCAGCTGGAAGGTCAATTTTATTGATAACTGGTAAGATTTCCAAATCATTATCTAAGGCAAGATAAACATTGGCTAAAGTTTGTGCTTCAATACCTTGTGCTGCATCGACCACCAGAATAGCCCCTTCACAGGCTGCCAATGATCGCGATACTTCATAAGTAAAGTCCACATGCCCTGGTGTATCAATCAAATGAAAAATATAAGTTTCACCGTTCTTAGCTCTATAATTGAGTTCAATCGCATTGAGCTTAATAGTAATGCCCCGCTCCCTTTCCAAATCCATACTATCTAAAAGTTGAGCCTGCATTTCCCGGCTGGATACAGTATCCGTTGCTTCCAAAATTCGATCTGCCAAGGTTGACTTACCGTGGTCAATGTGAGCAATGATGGAGAAATTCCGAATTCGCTCCTGCCGCTTTTTTAATTCATCTACATTCATTTTTCTCTTCCTTTTCGGGTAGTCTATTTATTATAACATAAGAAAGGTGACTTTTACCAGTCTTGAAAAGGCATGCCATATTCCGTTTCATTTGTGCTATAATAAAAATAAATACATTTACAGAAACGAGAATGCTATGATTAAACTAATCGCATTAGACATGGACGGTACGCTTTTAAATAGTCAAAAAGAAATTCCCCAAGCACATATTCAAGCTATTCATCAAGCTGTCGAACATGGAGTAAAGCTGGTTCTTTGTACAGGCCGCCCTCTAGTCGGAGTGAAACCTTATTATGAACAATTAGGACTGAGTGGAGATAATGAATATGTCATTATCAATAACGGCTGCTCCACTCATCAAACAAAGGATTGGAAGCTTGTTGATTGGAAAGAGCTAAGTTCGGAGGATATGCTTTATCTGGATAGAATCGCCAAGCAAACTCCTGCCCAACTAACTCTTTTTGACGAAGAACGCTATTTAGTAGTTGACGAAGAGCCAACCGACCTAGTCACCTATGACGCTAGCCTTGTCTTTACAACCCCAACAGAAATCAGTCTCGAAGAAGCTATCAGCGGTAAAAATATTATATTTCAAGCTATGTTTTTAGCCCAGCCTGATGAGTTAGATACCTTTGAAAAACAATTTGGTTCGCAGATTTCTCAACGTTTCAGCGGTGTTCGCTCACAACCGGTCATTTACGAAGCCATGCCAAAGGGCACTACTAAAGCAACAGCTCTTAAGCAATTAGCTCAACATTTAGAGATTAAACCTCAAGAAATTATGGCATTTGGTGATGCTAACAACGACATTGAAATGATCCAATTTGCAGGTCTTGGCGTGGCTATGGGCAATTCTAGCGACTATATTAAAAAACTAGCCAATTATGTGACAGATACCAATGATGAGAACGGTGTCGCCACAGCTATTGAAAAGTTTATTTTTAATAACTGATAGAATGAATCATGAACTTCCTTTCAAGTTCATGATTTTTATTAAAATATATTGTCATCCGACTTTCATTATTCGTACATAGCCTTCCCTCCCAAAATATGATACACTAGTTACATCTATGCAAAAAGGAGAACTTATGAAATACCCTAATCTTTTAAACCGTTTTCTGACTTATGTTAAAGTCAATACACGCTCAGACGAGACCTCCACTACTACTCCCAGCACCCAGAGTCAGGTGGACTTTGCGACTAATATCCTTATCCCTGAGATGAAGCGGGTCGGCTTGAAAAATGTCTACTACTTACCTAACGGCTACGCCATCGGTACTCTTCCTGCAAATGACCCAAGTTTCACGCGCAAAATCGGTCTCATTTCTCACATGGACACCGCAGATTTCAACGCAGAAGGTGTCAATCCACAAATTATTGAAAATTATAATGGTGAAGTGATTCCGCTTGGGCAGTCTGGTTTTAATCTTGACCCTGCTGATTTTGCTAGTTTGAAAAAATACAAAGGACAAACCTTGATTACAACCGATGGAACGACTCTTCTTGGATCTGATGATAAATCAGGTATTGCTGAAATTATGACAGCAATTGAATATCTAGCAGGTCACCCAGAAATCAAACACGGCGAAATTCGAGTTGGTTTTGGTCCAGATGAAGAAATTGGTGTCGGAGCTGACAAGTTTGATGCGATAGATTTCGATGTAGATTTCGCTTATACGGTTGACGGTGGACCTCTCGGAGAACTTCAATTTGAAACTTTCTCTGCAGCTAGTGCAGAAATCACTTTCCAAGGACGCAATGTCCATCCAGGGACAGCAAAAGGACAAATGATCAATGCTCTGCAATTAGCTATTGACTTTCATAATCAATTACCAAATAGTGACCGCCCTGAACTAACAGATGGCTACGAAGGCTTCTATCATCTTATGAATGTAGAAGGAACTGTTGAGGAAGCAAAAGCAAGTTATATCATTCGCGACTTTGATACAGTAACCTTTGAAAAACGCAAAGAATTCATGCGCTCCATTACTAATAAGATGAATGAAAAACATGGTGAACGGGTTCATTTAGAACTGAAAGATCAGTACTACAATATGCGCCAAGTCATTGAAAAAGACATGACACCTATCAATATTGCAAAGGCTGTTATGGAAAAACTTGACATCAAACCGATTATCGAGCCTATTCGTGGCGGAACAGACGGCTCAAAGATTTCCTTTATGGGTATTCCGACACCAAATATCTTTGCCGGCGGCGAAAACATGCATGGACGCTTTGAATACGTCAGTCTGCAAACAATGGAACGTGCCGTTGATACTATTATTGGTATTGTTTCCTACAGAGACGAGTAGCTCCCAGTCAAATAGAAAAAACTTTAGCTCTCATTATGTAGAGCTAAAGTTTTTTATCTTCTGCGAATGTATTGCACCATTCTAAAGTTCAAAAATGCTAGCAAAATAATAGCCACGAGCCAGATTGTTTTCAACAAATAAAATTGTATCAAATAAGTAGAAATAATCGCTCCTATCACAAAACTTCCTAATAAAGCCACGAAGAAAATGCCTTCCGTTAAGCAAGTTTTTTCTTTTGTACGCACATAAGTACCAAAAGCTACCATTGTTTTTTTGATATTGCCCGTCATAAAGGAATTATTGTAGACAATGCCATCCACTTCACCAAAAGCCGTTGCCACCAACCCCATACAAAAACCAATCGGCGGAACAATGAAAAGATTAGACACGGTTGCTGGTAGAAATCCTGTAAGCCCACAAAACAAAATCAGTGGGAGAATGCTGGACAAGCGCCATAAAGAATTTTCAAAGCTATTTTTGAAAATGGTTAACACAAAAATGCCTAACATAAAAGCCAGCATCGTTGCCAACTTCACTTCTATTTCTCCTGTCTCATGATGAATCAATTCAACTGACAAGAACACAACGTTTCCTGTTTGACCCGCAACCAATGTCCCGCCTCTTTCAATAAATGTATAAGCGTCAATAAATCCCGCACAAAAAGTCAGCAGACAGGCAAAAAATTTCGAGCGCGAATGAAACTTCCTTTTCCTTTTTATACTTTTTATCATCATTACCTAAAAAGTCTAGCACTTCCTCACTAGACTTCCCTTCTATGACTCTCTTGCTTCCTGCAAGATTTTTTCAATTTTCGTTGTAATCAGATCAATCGCCACTGTGTTAGAAGCTCCTTCTGGAATAATTACATCCGCATAGCGCTTGGTAGGCTCGATAAATTGATGATACATAGGCTTTACCACACCTAAATATTGCTCAATGACACTATCTAAACTACGACCACGTTCATCCATATCTCGCTTAATCCTGCGAATGATCCGAACATCATCATCTGTATCCACAAAAATCTTAATGTCCATTAAATCACGTAAGCGTTTGTCCTCTAAAACCAGAATCCCTTCTACAATGAAGACATCTTGAGGATCTTGACGATACGTTCTATCACTACGCGTATGAGCTGTATAATCATAAGTCGGAATATCTACTGGACGCCCTGCCAACAACTCCTTGATTTGCGCAATCATCAAATCTGTATCAAAAGCAAAAGGATGGTCATAGTTGGTCTTGATTCGTTCTTCAAATGTCAAATGAGATTGGTCCTTATAATAAGAATCATGCTCAATCATAGCAATCTTTTCATTTGGAAAATTTGATAGAATAGCTCTCGAAACACTCGTCTTACCACCACCAGATCCACCAGTCACGCCAATAATAATCGGTCTATTTTGCATTATTCACTCCATTTTTTATCATCTTATCTATTTTACAACAAATCATGATATAATGAAAGAGGTAAATCAAAATAAATGACAAGATAAAAAATAAGGAGAAAACGATGTTAAAACTCGGAACGATTGGAACTGGAGACATTGTTCACCAATTTGTCAAGGCTGCTCATTCGACAAAAGACTATCAACTGACTGCGGTATATTCACGGACGATACATGCTGCTCAAGCATTTGCCAGTTATTACGAAAATGTAGATTGCTACACAGATATGGCTAATTTTTTAACTAATGATATAGACATTGTCTATATTGCAAGCCCTAATTCTCTGCATTTCCCACAAGCAAAAGCTGCTATTTTAGCAAGCAAACATGTAATTGTAGAAAAACCTGCTGTCTCACGCCCAGAAGAATGGGCTGAATTGGTAACATTAGCTCAAGAACAGCATGTATACATTTTTGAAGCAGCTCGTAACTATCATGAGCAATCATTTGATGTCATTTCAGATTTTCTCAAAAACAAAACGATTCTTGGGGCACATTTCACCTATGCGAAGTATTCTTCCAAAATGCCAGCTCTGTTAGCTGGACAAGAGCCAAACGTCTTTTCTGCTAAGTTTTCAGGCGGTGCTCTAATGGACTTAGGCATTTATCCTGTCTATGCAGCCATACGACTTTTTGGAGCACCAGAAAATGCCTATTACACCGCTCAGCAATTACCAAATACTGTCGATCTAAATGGAGTAGGAAGCTTAATCTATCCAGAATTTCAAGTGACTATCCAAACCGGAAAAAATATCAATAGTTTTTTCCCTGCTGAAATTTATACAACAGACGGTACACTGACCTTAAATTCGATTGAATTCATTACTTCGGCTGTTTTTCAAGATTTAAATAAAGAGAAAAAGACTCTTGAAATTGTGCGCTCTTCTCACACCATGGCAGAAGAAGCCAAACGATTCGCTCAAGTATTGAGCGGTGAGATAAAACAAGAAATTTATCAAAACTGGCTAGACGCTGCTGCTGCCGTGCATAAAACTCTGTTTAGCATGCGACAAGATGCTGGTATTAGATTTGAGGCTGATCATGACAACAACTAATTTCCCTCAAAGTTGGCAAGACCAACTTACCAAACTTGGCTTTGAGTATTTAACTCCCATTCAAGAACAACTCTTTCAACCTATCACAGAGGGTGAAAATGTCCTTGGAATAAGCCCTACCGGAACTGGAAAAACACTTGCCTATCTTTTTCCTAGTCTTCTAAAACTAAAGCCTAAGAAATCCCAGCAATTACTTATCTTGGCTCCCAATACTGAGCTAGCTGGACAAATTTTCGACGTCACCAAAACATGGGCTGAACTACTTGGCTTAACAGCTCAGCTCTTTCTATCTGGCTCCAGCCAAAAACGACAAATTGAACGGTTAAAAAAAGGCCCTGAAATTCTCATCGGGACGCCAGGACGCATTTTTGAACTGATTAAACTAAAAAAAATCAAAATGATGACTGTCGATACAATCATTCTGGATGAATTTGATCAATTGCTTAGTGATTCACAATATCACTTTGTTGACAAAATTATTCACTATGTACCTCGTGAACATCAATTGATTTATATGAGTGCTACTGCTAAATTTGAGCAGGATAAAATTGTTGAAAATACAATCCAAATCAAAACAGAAAATCAACAACTTGATAATATTCGTCATTTTTATATGCAAGTTAAACAGCGCGACAAAGTTGAATGCTTGCGAAAGCTAGCTCAAGTTTCAGAATTTCGTGCGCTTATCTTTTTCAATGCCCTCTCGGACTTAGGAAGTGCTGAGGAAAAGTTGCAATACCGTCATATTCAGGCTGTGTCCTTGGCTAGTGATATCAACATAAAATTCCGCAAGATTATCTTGGAGCAATTTAAAAACGACGAACTTACACTCTTACTCGCCACTGACTTGGTAGCTAGAGGAATTGACATTGATTCTCTTGAGTACGTCATCAACTATGATCTACCTCGCGATCTTGAAACCTATACACACCGTGCTGGACGAACTGGACGAATGGGCAAAAAAGGATCTGTCATTACATTCATCAGCCACCCAGAAGAATTAAAAACACTTAAAAAATATGCTCACATCCAAGAAATTATCTTAAAAGATCGTGAACTCTATGTGAAATAGAAAACTGGTTTAGAACTAAAAAATATTAAATCTTTTAGTTCATTTGAACTGCACCCCAAAAGTTAGACATAAAAAATTAACTTTTGAGGTGCAGTGTTCATTATCCCAGTTTTTTATTATTTATAACATTAAAATACTTGAAAATTTTTAAATCAATCTACAATACTTATCAATGTTTTTAATAAATCACATCCTGTTTTTCCATTATCTAAACTCTCCTGCCAATCTCTTATCTGTTTTCGTTATCAGAATAGGTGACTAATACTTTTGACAATGTTACTCCTTGACGGCACTTAAACGAATCTACTGTTTATTAATTTCTTCATTGTCTTTCCTTTCATAAGACCATCATGATTTTTTATTGCTCAATCTTTGGTTGATTCCATATATTATTTTTTCTCCATTATCAAATCTAATTTCCACACCACAACACTATATTAAAAAGCTGGGATAAATATCTCAGCTTTGTAATTATTATTTACCTAACTTTGCTTTAGCTGCATCTGCAAGCGCTGTGAAAGCTGCTGTATCGTTAACTGCTAAATCAGCCAACATTTTACGGTTTACTTCGATTTCAGCCAATTTCAAACCATGCATCAATTGTGAATATGAAAGTCCGTTGAGACGAGCTGCCGCATTGATACGTGTAATCCACAATTTACGAAAATCACGTTTCTTTTGACGACGGTCACGGTATGCATAGTAGTAAGAGTTCATTACTTGTTCTTTTGCTGTGCGGAACAAGATATGTTTTGCACCATAGTAACCTTTAGCTAATTTTAAAATACGTTTACGACGTTTGCGTGATACAACGCCACCTTTAACACGTGCCATTTATATTTCCTCCAATATTTCCTAGAATAATCTACTGCAAAATCTCTTATTTAAGACCTGTCAGCATTGCTTTGATACGTTTGAAATCTCCTGAATGCACCATTGCTGCTTTACGAAGATGACGACGTTGTTTTTTAGTTTTTCCGTGGAAACGGTGAGAAGTGTAAGCACGGAAACGTTTCAAGCCACCAGAACCTGTACGTTTGAAACGTTTAGCTGATGCGCGGTGTGTTTTTTGTTTTGGCATGATATTTTTCTCCTTTTTTAACTTCTAACAGATTACTTTTTGTCAGGGATTGGCGCTAACTGCATGAACATTTGACGTCCATCCATCTTAGCTCTTTGTTCAATAATCGCAATATCCTGCGTTGCTTGAGCAAAGTCGGCTAATACTTTCGCTCCGATTTCTTTGTGAGTAATCATCCGCCCTTTAAAGCGAATAGAAACCTTCACTTTATTTCCTTTTTCAAGGAACTTGCGTGCATTACGAAGTTTTGTATCAAAGTCACCTTTGTCAATAGTTGGACTAAGACGAACTTCTTTCACAGTAACAACACTTTGTTTTTTGCGTTGCTCTTTTTGTTTTTTCTGATACTCAAACTTGAACTTTCCATAGTCCATAATTTTTGCAACAGGCGGTTTAGCTTGTGGTTGAATCAGAACAAGATCCACATTTGCATCGTCAGCAATCGCTTGCGCTTCGCTAAGTGGTTTAATGCCCAATTGCTCACCATCAAGACCGATCAAACGAACTTCACGTACACGAATTTCATCATTGATGAATAAGTCTTGTTTTGCTATGGTTTTCACCTCTTTTTTTATTTTTAGAGAAAAACAAGTGCGGACCTGCTAACGCAAACCCGCACTACATGATAATATTTCATTACTGAAACTGAATCCTGTAGAGCCAGACAACGTTAGTCGCAAGGCGAGAAGTTCTCACTTCTGCTTTTCTCAACTTTTATATGATAACAAGTTTCGGATTATTTGTCAAGGATTTTTTTAGCTTTTTCTTCGATAAAATTCACAACTTCCACAATTCCGACACCAGTCGTATCAAAATGAATAGCATCATCTGCTGGTTTTAAAGGAGAAACTGAACGGTGACTGTCCTTATAATCACGATCTGAAATTTCTTTTTGGAGGGTTTCCAAATCAGTTGGAATACCTTTTTCAAGGTTTTCTTTATAGCGGCGTTGAGCTCTTTCCTCAACTGAGGCTACAAGAAAAATTTTTAACTCTGCATGAGGCAAAACAACTGTTCCAATGTCACGCCCATCCATAACAATACCACCTTGAGTGGCAATTTCTCGTTGTAAATCAACCAACTTTTCTCGTACTTCTGGAATTGCAGACACCCAAGAAACATTGTTAGTGACTTCATTTTCTCGAATCGGATGCGTCACATCTACATCTCCAACAAAAACGAGTTGCTCTCCATCTTTACCACGTCCAAAACTAACAGGATAAGTATCTAATAGCGCAACAATTTCAGACCACTTTTCCGCCGATAAATCATTTTGTAAAGCTAAGTAAGTCGCTGCACGATACATCGCACCTGTATCCAAGTAAGTGTAATCGAAATCTTTTGCAATAATTTTTGCAACTGTTGACTTTCCACTTGAAGCTGGGCCATCAATAGCAATTTGAATCTGTTTCATTCGGCACTCCTATCGAATTTTTACTACATCACCTGGATTAGCGTACCACGCACCTGTTGTCATGTGAGACGGATTTAAACGCTCTAATTCTGCAATTGAAATCCCCGCACGCGCAGCAATGGCAGCTTCTCCTTCTCCAGCCTGAACGGTAATCGTTCCTTCAGATGATTGCGGCTGACTGCTATCACTTGCTGCTTTAGAAGAAGCGGGAGCACTAGAACTTTCACTTGATTTACTAGTAGTTTTTGCAGCATTATAAAAGCCCTCCGTTGCTGCCTTCTTACTACTTCCACCAGTAGACAAATAAATCATCATTCCTACCATTACAATCACTATAACGAAAAAAATAACAGCTAAAATCGTCAACACACGATTAGCTACTACACCGTTCATTTTTTTGCTTCTCGCCAATTCTTTTTCTCCCTTGTCATAAATATCTTCTTCCCATGGTTCCTTTGCCATGACTTCCTCCTTGTATTTTTTCCAAATTCCGATTACAATATGAGTATGAAAGTTACACTCATTCCTGAACGATGCATTGCTTGTGGTCTTTGTCAAACCTATTCTGACCTATTTGATTACCATGATAATGGTATTGTCAAATTTCATCAAGATGATGAGCTTCTGGGAAAGGAAGTTCCCGAAACACCTGATATTATTGAAGCGATCAAAAACTGTCCTACAAAAGCTCTTATGAAAGAGTAGTCTTTTTAGGTTGAGCATAATATAGTTCAAAATAGTCTACATGGGTTAAATTATCCACTAATTCAACTTCCCCTTTAAAATGGTCATTCAAAGCCAAAGCATTTACAAAATACTTCTTAGGCCACTTGCGCATACAAAACGTACGGCCTTTTTCTTTGCCATCAAAGAAGAGAGTAATAGAGGTCTTTGTTACCTCTATCTTACGAATCGTTGAAATTTCTATCTTTGAAGGTGTAAATGGATTTGCTGTAGTAATCCTTAAAATCCCGTCGTCATATATCGTAAAATATCGATGTATGCCAATTCCCAACAATACCATGAATAAAAAGAAAGAGAAAAGGACTAAAAACGGAACTTCTGAACTCTCAAATAAAAATGCAAAACCTATAAAAATCGGAATGACCGATAAAGACCAATAGATGATTAGAAGAGAAAGATCTGGTTGCCAATGATAACGCAACTGACCAAAAATCTTTATCATGCTTGCACCTCCTCTTCTACTAGTTTATCATAAAAAAAAGAAAAATGGGAGTGAGATTGGATAACAAAGAAAAAAATTAGGAAATCAAGATATCGTTCTATACAAACCTCTACTTTTGCAATAATTTTTATACTTTTCAAGCAAGTCATCTGCATCATCTTTCCGATTTTCAGAAAAAAATTAAATATCATATTTTCATTCTCAATAAATTTCCGATATTTTGTGCTGTTCGGACGAGGTTTTCTTCTGCCCTATCTAAAGTAATAATTAAAGGTTCGACTTGAGAAATGATTGGAAAAGCAGCCTGAATATTCTCTACTGGGAAATCCGGTAAATCATTCCTTAGACTACCACAAATAGCAATTACAGGAATATTGATTGGCGTTCTCCTTGCTACTCCAATAGGGGCTTTACCTGACAGACTTTGCTGATCCATTCGACCTTCACCCACAATCACTAAATCAGCCTTTTTGACACGATTATCAAAATCGAGCAAGTTGAGACAAGTATCAATTCCTGATACAATTTTTCCATGTGCAAATGTCACCAGCCCTGCGGCCATACCTCCTCCAGCACCGGCACCAGCCAATGAAAAGATTGTTGGATTCGCCTGTTTATAAAACGTTGCCATAGCTTGATCTACTTGAGAAAATAACAAATCAGGCAAGCCTTTTTGACCTCCAAAAACGTATGTAGCTCCGTTTTCACCACAGAGAGGATTCATAACATCTGTCAGAATCTGAATATCCAAATTTCCTAAAATTGCAGGAACTTTATCCGCTGAAATGCGAGCCACACGATCTAAAGACGAACCCTTTGCTTGGAGCAAGTGATTATCCTTATCAAAAAATTCATAGCCCAATCCAGCTGCCATTCCAATTCCACCATCATTGGTAGCTGAACCACCTACGCCAATATAAATTTGCCTCACACCTTCTTTGGCGAGATACAAAATTAACTCTCCTAATCCTCTGGTATCAAGAGTCAAAGGGTTTCTTTTTTCTGACGGGATATTCGCCAACCCAACCAAATCAGCCATTTCAAAGAGAGCTATATCGCCTTTTCGAACATATTTCATCGTAACCGGCTCGCCGAATGGTCCGGTTACTGTCCTTTCATATTCGGATAATTTCATTGAGACGGCTAAAGCAGCAACTGTTCCTTCACCACCATCTCCAATGGGTAGCAAGTCAAATGTTGCTTCCGGGAGCGCCTTGGAAAAACCTGCTTTTATAGCCTCTGCAACGCTTTGAGCTGATAAACTTTCTTTAAAAGAGTCCGGTGCAATTAAAATATGCATGACCTAGTCCTCACTTTCTATCTTTTCTAAAAGGCTTACAACTTGATATAAGTCAGCTTGATCGATTTGATAAGGTGCTTGCTCTCTCACAATAGGCTTGGCATTAAAAGCAATCCCAATTCCTGCTGTTAATATCATTGGAAGGTCATTAGCACCATCTCCTACAGCAATGGTTTGAGCAAGAGTCAAGTTGTTTTCCTATGCCCACTGCTTTAGCATTGCTTTTTTGACTTCTTTTGTGACAACTGTCCCTAAAACCCTACCTGTCAGCTGGCCATCTTTTACTTCCAAGTGATTAGCTTTTACATAATCTATGTCCAACTTCGCTGCTAATTCATCTACTATTTCATGAAATCCACCTGATACACTACCAACCTTATAACCACGCTGATGCATTTCTTCTATCAACTGTCGAGCCCCTTTTGTAAAATGAATTTTCTTAGAAATTTGTTTAAAAATGGCCTCAGGGAGTCCTTTAAGCAGGGTCACACGCTCTAGCAGAGCCGCTTCAAAATCATATTTTCCTTGCATGGCACATTTTGTAATAGCTGCAACCTGCTCACCAACTCCTACTTCAGCCCCTAGTAAATCAATTACTTCTTCTTTCACCAAAGTACTATCCACATCCATTACCAATAATCCTGTGGCTCTCATATTATTACCTCATACATTTTTGAATATATAAAAATTTGCTTGACAAAACAAACTACAATATAAAGTAAAAAATCTCTGCCTATATAATAAACAGAGATTTTTTACTTTATTCAATACCAATTTCAGCGCGTACAATATCTGCAATTGTATTAACGTAATAATCGACTTCCTCATGACTTGGTGCTTCCGCCATGACTCGTAAAAGAGGCTCTGTTCCGCTTGGACGAACAAGAATACGACCATTTCCAGCCATTTCTTCTTCCATTTTTTCAATCACAGCTTTAATAGCAGGAACTTCCACGGCCTTGTCCTTCATAGTATTTTCAACACGGATATTAACCAATTTTTGCGGATAAATAGTCACTTCTGAAGCTAATTCAGATAAAGTTTTACCTGTTTCTCTCATTACTTTTGTCAATTGAACGGCTGTCAGCTGACCGTCACCCGTCGTATTATAATCCATGATAATGACATGCCCTGATTGCTCACCACCAAGATTGTAACCCGATTTGCGCATTTCTTCTACGACATAACGGTCACCAACAGCTGTAATCACTTTATTAATACCTTCACGATCCAAAGCTTTATGGAAACCTAGGTTTGACATAACAGTTGTTACGATTGTATTTTGGGCTAGTAAACCTTTTCCAGAGAGATATTTCCCAATGATGTACATGATTTTATCACCATCAACAATCTCACCATTTTCATCTACCGCAATCAAGCGATCACTATCTCCATCAAATGCCAAACCAAGTGCTGAGCCTGATTCACGAACTGTTTCTTGCAATTTTTCAGGATGTGTAGAACCTACATTTAAATTGATATTCAACCCATCTGGATTTTCTCCGATGACTGTCAATCTAGCTCCCAAATCGGCAAACACCTGGCGAGCACTTGTTGAAGCGGCACCGTTCGCTGTATCCAGAGCAACTTTCATTCCGTCTAAATCAAGACCAGTCGATACGAGATACTGCTGATATTTGCGTAGCCCTTCTGGATAATCCATCAGGGTCCCTAATCCTTCCGCACTGGGACGTGGTAAATTGTCTTCTTTAGCATCAAGAAGTGCTTCAATTTCTAACTCGCGATTATCATCTAGCTTATAACCATCTCCGCCGAAAAATTTAATACCGTTGTCAAGTGCAGGATTATGGCTAGCTGAAATCATGACCCCAGCACTTGCTTTTTCTGACTTCACCAGATAAGCCACACCTGGTGTTGCGATAACCCCAAGCTTGTAAACACGGATTCCAACCGATAAAAGTCCTGCTATTAATGCACTTTCCAGCATTTCTCCTGAAATACGTGTGTCACGTCCTACAAAGACGCGCGGCACATCTTTCTCATGTTGGCTCAATACATAGCCACCAAATCGCCCTAATTTAAACGCCAATTCTGGCGTTAATTCCACATTTGCTTCTCCACGAACTCCGTCCGTTCCGAAATATTTTCCCATTTTTTTAAAATCCTTTCAATACTTTTATTTGGATGAGCTCGTCGAACTTGAAGACGAGCTTGATGATTTTACTGTAATTTTTATCGTTGTCTCATAAGGGGTAATCACACTCGGCAATACTGTTCCGCTAGCATCAACCGCTTGCAAAGGCACAGTTCCGGTATAATTGTTCGAAATTTTTTCACTTGTGGGAAGAGCTGCTTCTACATGATCAACTTTTTCTAAAGTATCTTCATCACTTGTGACTGTTACTTTATTATCAGCAATACTTACCCGATCAACCGTTAAACCATCTGCCAACTGAGCAGAACTAATCGTTGTTTTAACTTCAAATGTTTTACTTGCCTTCTTACCGACCTTCACCGTAATCTTAGCCGGTGTAACAGTCGCAGTCAACCCACTTGGTAAATTTTTAATAGCTAAAGGTACCTCTCTTGTTCCTTCCGTAGCTTTTGTTAAATCCGCTACAACTTTAAACTTTCGAGTACTTTCTTGCATCTCACTAGCAAGTGTCACACGATTGGAACCCGTTAATACTACTGATACTTCGGACGCAAAACCACTAATAAAATACTTTTCACTATTGTATTTAATATCAATTGGGACACTAGGCAAGGCATTCGTGTACGTTTCAGACGTAGTTTGTCTAGCACTTGAGTTATTTTGGTAATTTGTCGTTGTTGCATAAATAAATAAAACAGCAGCAAAAAAGATAGAAGAAACGATATACCAAATCTGCTTACGATTTTTCATGTTTCCAACCTCCTAGCACACGATTTTTAAATGGTGATTTTGGTTGTTCATCTGAAATCAGCACTTTCCGCAATTCTGCTTCAAATTCTTCTAAGGTCAGATCGTGTTTAAAAACTCCATTATGTGTGATTGAAATACCTCCCGTTTCCTCCGAAACTACAAAAGTAAGGGCATCTGACACTTCTGAAAGACCGATTGCAGCACGGTGGCGCGTTCCAAATTCCTTAGAAATTCCTGTGTTTTCTGTAAGCGGAAGATAAGCACAAGAAACGGCTATTTTATTATCTCTTACAATAACAGCTCCGTCATGCAACGGTGTATTCGGAATGAAAATATTGATTAACAACTCACCTGACACATCAGCATCCAAAGGAATCCCTGTTGCGATATATTCTTGCAAGGTTCTGCTTACTTGGATAGCAACGAGAGCCCCAATTTTCCGAGGACTCATATAATTCACTGCTTTGACAAATGCCTGCACCATTTTTTCCTCTGAGCTAATCGGTGCTGTCGAAAACAAATCTGTTGCACGCCCCAGCCTTTCCAGACCTGTACGAATCTCAGGTGTAAAAATCACAACAGTCGCAATAACTCCATAGGTAATGACTTGATTGATTAACCAAGAAACCGTTGTTAAACCAATTGCATTGGCAAGAATCTGAGCCAGTACAAAAATTAAAACCCCTCGAACGAGAATCATAATCTTAGTGCCAGCGATTGCTTTTGTAAAATAAAATAAAATCCAAGCAACTAGTGCAATATCGATAATATTGATGACAATACTCCAAGGACTAGAAAATAAACTAGACCAATATTGGAGATTGGACAATTGCTGAAAATTCATTTCCAGTGTCCTCTCTTTCTCAACCTAAAAACATTCTTAATTATTATATCACTTTTCAAGATATTTTTCTGTAACCTTCTTTACTTTTTATGATAAAATATTTCTTATGAAGATAAATACATTATTTGGTAAACTTGCAGGGAAATCCTCCCACTTTGTTTTAAGTAAATTGGGGCGCGGATCGACCTTACCCGGAAAGCTTGCTCTAAAATTTGACAATGACATTTTAAATACACTAGCTCGTGATTACGAAGTGGTGGTGATTACAGGGACAAACGGTAAAACTCTGACCACTGCTCTTACAGTTGGAATCCTCAAAGAGGCTTTTGGCGAGGTTGTGACCAATCCCAGCGGAGCCAATATGATTAGTGGGATTACAACCACTTTCCTAACCGCAAAAAAAGGAAAATCTGGCAAGAATATTGCTGTACTGGAAATTGATGAAGCTAGCCTCTCACGCATTTGCAACTACATTAAACCGAGCCTTTTCGTCTTTACCAATATTTTCCGCGACCAGATGGACCGCTATGGTGAGATTTACACGACCTACCAAATGATTCTGGATGCAGCGGCCAAGATACCTGAAGCTACTGTACTGATGAATGGTGATAGCCCACTCTTTAACTCGGTCAGCTTGAAAAATCCTGTCCGCTACTATGGATTTGACACCAAAAAAGGGCAAGCTGAGTTAGCTCATTATAATACCGAGGGCATCCTCTGTCCCACGTGTCAGCATATTTTAAAATACAAGCTCAATACTTATGCCAATCTAGGCGATTATATTTGCGAGCACTGCGATTTTAAACGTCCTGAATTAGACTACAAACTGACCCAATTGACTAGCCTCCAACACAACAGTTCAGAATTTGTCATTGACGGTCAAAGTTACCACATCAACATTGGTGGTCTTTACAATATCTACAACGCTTTAGCTGCAGTTTCTGTTGCTCAGTTCTTTGGAGTCGAATCGGCTACTATCAAGGCTGGTTTTGACAAAAGTAGAGCCGTTTTCGGACGTCAGGAAACTTTCAAGATTGGCGACAAAGAATGCACGCTAGTTCTGATTAAAAATCCCGTTGGAGCTACGCAAGCTCTAGAAATGATCAAGCTTGCTCCTTATTCATTCAGTCTGTCAGTTCTCCTCAACGCCAACTACGCAGACGGCATTGATACTAGCTGGATTTGGGACGCTGATTTTGAGAAAATTTTAGACATGGATATCTCGCATATCATTGCTGGTGGCGTTCGTCATTCTGAAATTGCTCGTCGCTTGCGAGTTACTGGTTATGATGCCAAGCGAATCAATGAAGTAGCTAATTTAAGTCAAGTCTTTGAAGAAATTAAACATCAGAAAACCAGACATGCCTATATCTTAGCAACCTACACCGCCATGTTAGAATTTCGTGAATTACTTGCTTCTCATCAGGTTGTCAGAAAGGAGATGAACTAATGGTTTATACATCCCTCACTTCTCCTGAAAATCGGGATTATACTTATTATTTAAAAATTGCCCATCTCTATGGCAATCTCATGAATACCTATGGTGATAATGGTAATATTCTCATGCTCAAATATGTAGCTGAAAAGCTAGGCGCTCGCGTTCAGATTGATATTGTATCACTTGAAGATGAGTTTGATAATGATTACTATGATTTGGCATTTTTCGGCGGAGGGCAAGATTACGAGCAGACCATTGTGGCACGAGACCTGCCAACAAAAAAAGAGAGCTTGGAAGAATTTATCAATCATGACGGCGTGGTGTTAGCTATCTGTGGTGGCTTTCAGCTTCTAGGGCAATATTACATCGAAGCTTCTGGTCGGCGGATTGAGGGACTTGGAATTATGGGACATTATACCCTCAATCAAAAAAATAACCGCTACATCGGCGACATCAAGATTCATAATGAAGAATTTGATGAAACTTACTATGGTTTTGAAAATCATCAAGGACGGACGTTTCTATCTGAAGACGAAAAACCACTAGGTAAAATTATTTATGGGAATGGAAACAACAAGGAAGATCAAAGTGAAGGCGTACACTACAAGAATGTCTTTGGCTCCTACTTCCACGGTCCCATCTTGTCCCGCAATGCGAATCTGGCCTACCGTCTGGTGACCACCGCTCTGAAAAACAAGTATGGCTCAGATGTTGAACTGGCCGCTTATGAAGATATCCTAGCCCAAGAAATCCCAGAAGAATACGGAGATATCAAGAGCAAGGCTGAGTTTGAATAGATAAACAGGAGAATCACTATGAAAGAAAAATTGCACTATATTCTGCTTTTAATTACCATTCTATTGGTTGCCAGTATTTCCTTGGCCAATATGCAGAGTGTCAATGTTAGCTTTATCCTATTTAGCTTCAAACTTCCCTTAATCATATTGATTTTGGTCTCAGTGCTCCTAGGCTCTGTCACGACCTTTCTCATCAGCATGCTAAAAAACTTCTCGCTGAAGAAAGAGCTTAAGAAAACCAAAGAAGCACTTAAAAATTCCCATACAGAAAACTAGGCTGGAATCACTCCAGCCTAGTTTTTTTGTATTCTCTTTTGACAGATATAGGAAAGAAAAGCCAGTCCAATTACCCCCAGACCAATCAGAAGAAAGGAAAGGGTGTGGACACTCGGCAGAAGCGTCATCAGAAAAGTCGCAGGAGGCATGAAAAGAATTGCCAGTGTGTAGATAGTTGAGAAAACGCGGCCAGCCGCTTCTTTCAAAACTACCTTCCCGCCCCTTGTTCGGATTTTATTTTCGGATGAGACTGATTTCATCAAAATCTTATCGACTGAAAATCAGAAAAGGCAAATTCTGCTAAAAGAACTCGTCAGAAAATAGAAAGTTCGGGTTTTGCTCTCAGACCAACCGTCTGAAAATCTGACAGAGTCATTTTGCTCCAAAATAGCTTCTCAGAAAATCTGATGGGCTGACTTTTCTTTAAAAGAACTTAGATTACATGAAAAATGCTTTCTTTTCCTCTAAAAAATCTCAGAACACATGTAAAAGTTCGTCTCTTGCTCTCAGGGAAAAAATCTTTCATGAAGAATCTTCCTTTTTGCCACAAAATCAGAAATTCCACATGTAAAAATTCGGGTTTTGCCCTTTTGGGACTGATTTCACATGTGAAATTAAGTATTTCGAGCTCTGGGAAACTCATTTCCAAAGGAAACTAGGCATTCTTGCACAGGTTCTTTTTCCTTCTCACACCTTCTCCGCCAGTTCTTCCCATTCTAGCATGGCTTCTTCTTGGGCGGCTGTCAGCTGGTCGATTTGCTGCTGGCTCTCCATGAGTTCGCCGGCGTCATTAGTGGCCTGCATGACTTCCTGAAGCTGACTGATCTGACTATCCAAGTCCTCGATTTGCGCTTCCAGCTGCTCTAGTCGGCGAGCCAGCCGGCGCTGTTCTTTCTGGTTTTCCTTTTGGAGCTGATAGTCATTGGCAGGGACAGGCTTGTCAGAATCTACCTGCTCCGTCTCCTCACGCAAGGCTTCCTGCTCTGCCTTTTTCTCCAGATAGTAGTCATAATCACCCAGATAAAGGGTGGAGCCTATCTCAGAAAGCTCGATTATCTGAGTGGCCACGCGATTGATAAAGTAACGGTCGTGGCTGACAAAGAGTAGGGTGCCGTCAAAGTCAATCAGGGCATTTTCCAGCACTTCCTTGCTGTCAATGTCCAAGTGGTTGGTCGGCTCGTCTAGGATGAGGAAGTTGTTGTTTTCCATAGACAGCTTGGCTAGAAGCAGCCGTGCCCGCTCTCCACCCGATAGCATGCCGACAGACTTCTTGACATCGTCTCCCGAGAAGAGGAAAGCGCCTAAGCGATTGCGAATCTCGACCTCTGGCGTCAGTTTGAAGTCATTCCATAGCTCATCGAGAACCGTATTGCTGGGAGTCAGTTTGCTCTGGGTCTGGTCATAGTAGCCCACTTCCACATTAGCCCCCCACTGCTCCTTGCCTCTGATGAAGGGCACTTGACCGATTAGTGATTTAATCAAGGTCGTCTTTCCAATCCCATTTGGCCCGACAATAGCTACCGCATTAAACTTGCGAATGTCAAGGTTAATCGGCTCCGACAGGACTTCCTCGCCGTAGCCAATAGCTGCATCTTCCAAGGTCAGAACAACATTGCCCGAAACCTTATCGGATTTGAAAGTCATATTGGCCGAGCGGCCGCCGGTTTCTGGTCTGTCCAAACGCTCCATCTTTTCCAGCTGTTTGCGGCGAGACTGAGCCCTCTTGGTAGTGGAGGCCCGAACTAGATTGCGATTGACAAAGTCCTCTAGCGCAGCAATTTCTTTCTGTTGCTTTTCGTAATTCTTAGCTTCAGTGGCTAACTTCTGCTCCTTTTGGACCACAAAGTTAGAGTAATTGCCCACATAGCGATCCAAGGAATGCTTGGTCAAATCCAGCGTGATGGTCGCAACCTTGTCTAGGAAATAGCGGTCGTGGCTGACGATGATCAGGGCACCGCTGTAGTTAATCAAGTAAGTCTCCAGCCAGGCAATGGTCTCGATATCCAAGTGGTTGGTCGGCTCGTCCAGCACTAGCAGTTCTGGCTTCTCCAAAAGCATTTTGGCCAGAGCCAGACGGGTGTTCTGCCCGCCTGACAGCTCAGAAATCTTCATTTGCCACATGGACTGGTCAAACTTGAAGCCATTCAAAATAGCTCGAATATCGGCCTCGTAGGTAAAACCACCTTTCTGGCGAAAGTCCTCTGACAGCTGATCGTACTGAGTCATGAGAGCAGTCAGCTCTTCTCCTGCCAATTCTCCCATTTGCAGCTCCATCTGCCGCAACCTCTTCTCCTGCTGACGCAGGCCATCAAAGACCAGCAGCATCTCGTCGTAGATAGTATTCTCCGACTCAAAGCAGCTGTCCTGAGTTAGATAGGACAGGGAAAGATCTCGTTTTTTATTAATCTGACCAGAAGTAGGCTCTTCCTCGCCCACCAAAATCTTGAGCAGGGTTGACTTCCCAGCTCCATTTTTACCAACGAGGGCAATCCGATCACCCTCATCCACCTGCAGGTTAATATTGTTAAAAAGAAGCTCCCCTGCAAAAGAGCGTTCAATCTTATTTGCTTGTAAAATAATCATAAACCTATTATAGCAAATTCATGGCTCAACTACCATTCTAGAAAGTAAAAATGCGGTCAAGATAAGCCGCATTTCATCTAAAAGTATGTAAAATTTCTTGATTTTGCATCACAAGGTAAACACCTAATAGAACAATCAAAACAAAAAGTACTAATTTGATGATTCCTTTTACAAAACGAATCACCCAAAGGAGCATCATAGAACCAATCAACCACATAACAGCTGAATGATTGAAAAAGCCTTGAACTGCCTGACTGTTTTCGCCAAAAAAACTTTGGATAGGAGCTGGAATATGTTCTCGCCATGCAGCTGTCACTCCAATACGATTTGCAATATCAGAGCCACTTTTCCATAACCATGCAAAAATACTAGAATTAAAGAGAAACAAAAAACTTGCTCTGGGAAATATCTAATGACTTTAAATATATTTTTTAACATTTTATGATTGATACAACTCCTTTACTGTTTGAACGTCCACTGCTTGAATACTATAAAATGAACCAGAGGATTGCATGACAGATTTTTCTTCATTGTGTTCTAATCCAATCGCATGTCCCAATTCATGTTCTGCTGTGTTTACGATTCGCTCATAAGAGTAGCCATATTGACTGTTTAATAGATAATAACGATTTAGTCGAACAGTTACATTTGTAAAACGCTTGGTCAGCAAATTGGTTTTGGATTCTGCTTCGCCTGCCGCACTGACAGTGCTATTATTCATCTCTGTAGCTACAATATTGGCTTGATTTTTATCATTTACAATCTGGAAAGTAAAGGCACCCGTTTGATTCCAAGCACGAATAGCTTCCTGATAAGCTGAGAGAAATGTTTCGTCTTGTGTCTCTATATAAACCGTAGCGCTTGCCTTATCCCACCGAACACCAGAGGCTTGATGAACATGATCGTCCGATAACCGCTTGGTTAGGTCTTTCACATTTTGCCTGACACCTAGCTGACTATCTTGTCCACTTACGTATCGATAAATTTGGTTCACATCTTGCTGAAGCCCTGTCGCAAAATTGCTTTTAGAAGGACTCACGATATACAATATTCCCACAAAAATAAGTGCTGTCGATGCAACTGTGTAAACCAATCGCCAGAGCAATCGAAATAACCTTGAAATCAATCGAAACAAAAATCTCATACTCTCCTCCTAATCTAAAAGATAAAAAGTAAGTATAATGAGATTCACTTAAAAAATTCTTAAAATAAACGGTTGTAAAAGAAATGACAAATCTCTAAAAATCATTCCCTGTTAGATATAAGAACCAAAGATACCACCACACACTTAGGATAGGCGTTCCTCTACTTCAAAAACAATTGGCAACCATTTAAGAAATGCTTCTAACTGCTTTTCCCAATAATACCACTCGTGTTTCCCTGGAGCATGATGATACGTAATATCTAAACCACACTCGCGTAATTTTTTGACGGCTATTTCATTTGCTTGATAGAGAAAATCTTGCTCTCCACACCAAGTATAGAATTTAGTTCTTTTATCTGACTTCTTTGCCATCGTTGTTAAGAAATGCTTCTCAACACCAGCTGCTTTCAAATCACCAAACACACCTTGCCAATAGCTGAGGTTCCCACCAGGTAATTCTTCCATATCTATATCATCAAGGCCTATCCCGATTGCCCCAGAAAATGACCCCGCATAAGAGAATCGATCCGTCATCAAAGCAATTTTATAAGCCCCATAACCTCCCATAGATAAACCAGCGATAAATGTTTTTTCACGTTTTCGACTCATATTTGGAAAGAACCGTTGCATGATTTCAGGTAATTCTTTTGCTAATGCATCGTAATAGTTCAAACCATAAGCAGTATTAATGTACCAGGCAAGATCTGTTGACGGCATAATGACAATTAAATTTGTATAGCGCAATAAACGCTCAATATTAGTCCGCTTTCGCCACGAATTTTCATTGCCGCCCATTCCATGCAAAAGGTAAAGAACGGGAATATCAGTGTCTGTCACCTGATTAGGAGCCACTGCATCTGCATCAGGATAGATGACATTGACACGACGCTCCATTTCTAGTACTGTTGAGTGATACTCTATTTCAAAAAATGCCATTTTATCTCCTTTTCCTATAAATGTAAGAAAGGGGCTGGAACATGTGTCCTGACCCCATTATTTTTTGCTATATAAAATGTACTAATTTAGCCAGCTTAACGTACTTCCATTACAACGGGTAAAATGGCTGGACGACGTTTGGTTTGCTCAAAGAGGTATTTCGCAAGACTGTCACGTACAGCCCCCTTCAATTCACCCCAGTCAAAATTATCTTTTTCAAGGTAATCTTCAACTGTATTATTGATTAAATCAGCACTTTCACGTAAAATATCACGACTTTTCTTGACATAAACAAATCCACGCGTGTGAACTTTTGCTTTTGAAATAATCTTCTTGTCACGACGGTTCACTGTAATAGCTACGATAAAGATACCATCTTCAGACAGAACTTTGCGGTCACGAAGAACGATATTCCCTACATCACCAATCGCATTTCCGTCAATCATGACATCGCCAGCAGGGACTGCACCGGCAAGCAAGAAATCTCCTTTTTCATATTCCATAATGCTACCGCGTTTTGGAATAAAAATGTTTTCTGGCAACATTCCAATAGCCATTGCAGCTTTAGCATGCGCTGCTAATTCACGATATTCTCCTTGAATTGGGAACAAGAATTTTGGTTGCAAGAGATTTAACATCAGTTGCAAATCGCGCTCATTTCCATGACCAGACACCCGCAAATCTTGCGTAATCAATTTAACAACACCACCAGCTTGATAAATCATATTTTCTACGCGCGCTACCAAGGCCTCTTTTGCGATAGACGGTGTTGTAACAATGTAAATCAAATCACCTTCTTTGATTTCTACATAGCGGTGACGACCAATAGACATTTTGCGCAAGCCATTGATAGGCTCACCCATTCGACCAGTTTCCAAAATGATCAATTCATGATCTTCAAATTTAGCCATTTCTTTAGGTTTAATCAGCAAACGCTCATCTACAAGCGATAATTTCTTCAAGCGAATAGCCGTCCGAACGATATTTTCAATGTCAAACCCAGTCAGCACAACACGACGACCTGTCTTAGCAGCGGCTTCAAAAACCTGTTGAATACGCGAGAGATTACTTGCAACTGCTGCAACTATGACGCGTCCATTCCAATCACCAATCGTATCGGTGATTTCTTTGCCGACTTCACTTTCACTTGCCACTTGAATACTACTATCTGCATTTGCAGAATCACTAAGAAGAGCTAGAACGCCTTCTCGACCAATTTCTGCTAAACGCGCAAAATCTGTTGCATAAGACTGACTAGCCGTTTGGTCAAACTTAAAATCACCCGTATAAACAATATTTCCTTCAGACGTTTTTAAGACAATCCCTAGACTCTCTGGAATGGAGTGCGTTGTTTTAAAGAAAGATACAATGGTACCTCCAAAGTCAATCTCTGTATCTTCATCAATCACATGAAAATCATTGAATTTTTTAACCGTATCATTTCCTTTGACAAATAGCTTAGCCAGTTCAATCGTTAATTCCGATCCAAACACAGGTACCTTTGTTTCCGCCAACAAATAAGGCAGAGCACCAATCGCATCTGCATGTCCGTGTGTCAAAAAGACCCCTGCAATGCGGTCCTTATTTTCAAATAAATAGTCCATATTTGGAATGACAAAGTCCACACCAAGCTGTTCATTTTCCGGATACTTTAGTCCGACATCAAGGATAAAAATAGATTCATCCACTTCAGCGATGTAAAGATTTTTTCCATTTTCACGTACACCGCCCAAAGCAATCAATTTAATATTGCTCATTGATTCTCCTTTTCATATTTTTCTTACTAACGGCCCTTGGCTTCCCAAGTCGAATTACAGTTTTGCAAATATTTTGCATATTTTATTTATTATACTACTTTTCATGATTTTTTTCAAAGAGAAGAACATACAAAAAAGCTCCTAGTTACTGTATTTCTACAGAAAGCTAGGAGCCGTCTCTATTTGCTAATAAGTGATAGATAGACTTTCAGAAAATAACTTTCTGAAAAGAGATTCTTATGATGATTCCATCGTTATTTTATTAAAGAATGATTTTCTTGTCCACAATATATCAAAAACAAGTTTATTCATCTAAAACAATAGTGGTTTTTTACCAAAGCGTGAAAATCATTAAAAAGCTTTTATCGACTACATCAAATAATATTCTTCTTTATTCTTTCACTGCGTTCTCGATACGCGATGCAGTTCTACAAACCACTACATGCTATCTTCAGAAATATTATCAAATACCTCCAATTAAGAAAAACAATTAGCAAATAGAAACTAATACATCATAAACGATTTAAAATATGAACGTTCTGATACCCATTGGAATCAGTCCTTTCTTATCTTTCTTTAATTATATTGTACACCTTCTTTTTTAAAAAAGCAAGCGTTTACATTAAGATTTTTAAAATATTTTTCACAAATGAAAAGAGGTAGAAATATAATTCCAACCTCTTTTTCAAAGTGAATTTTATGCCCGAACCGTGACACTTGTTCCGTCCTCTTTGTAAAGATTTATCAGCCCCTCCTTACGACTACGTACCATGTCTCCTGGATAAACTGGATGTGACAAGGAAATCGTCAATAGTTCCATCGGATTAGGAGCTCGATCAATTTTATTTCCATCTGAATCGTGTAAATCTGTAATTACTGCATCAAAATGCCGGAAACCAGGACCATAAAATTCGACTAGGTCACCCTCGTTGATGACATTTCGTTGTCGAATAGTCGCTGTTTGTGTGGTAGGGTCATAAGCCACTACTTCTGCTACAAATTTATATTGCGGAATTTTACGACGTGCTCCAAAAAGCTGTTCATTTTCAGTTGGCGTATGATAATAAAATCCTGTCGCCAATTCACGCTGCGCCACTTTCCACATCTCATCGACCAAGTCTTGCTTGATTGCTTCAAACTTTTCTGGACTTTCAAGATAAGCATCAACTGCAGCTTTATAACAATTTGAAACAGTGGATACATAGTGAATAGACTTCATACGCCCTTCAATTTTCAGACTATCCACACCATTTTTAATCATATCAGGAATATGATCAATCATGGACATATCGACAGCCGACATGGAAAATTCTTCTGGAATTTCACCTTTTAAACTCTTGCGCTCTTGTCCAAACGGCATATCATACAAATCATATTTCCAACGGCAAGACTGAGAACAGCCCCCACGATTGGCGTCGCGCATGCTCATGTGATTTGACAAGGTACAACGTCCTGAGTAAGAAATGCACATAGCTCCATGAACAAAAGCTTCAATCTCAACATCAGTATGCTTGCGGATTTCTGCTAATTCTTCCATGGAAACTTCACGTGCCAAAACCACACGCGTTAAACCTAAATCTTTCCAAAATTCTAGCGTTTCATAGTTTGTCGCGCTAGCTTGTGTTGACAAGTGCACTTCCAAACCTGGCGCTTCTGTGCAAGCAATGGCAATCAAAGCTGGGTCTGACACGATAACGGCAGAAATTCCAATATCACGTAAAGTGCGGAACCATTCTCCAGCTCCTTCTTCATTTCCTTCATGTGTTACCATGTTCGCAGCTACATAGACTTTAGCGTCATGCTCGCGAGCAAATTGAACGCCCTCTTCCATTTCTTCAAATGTAAAGTTTCCTGCACGACTACGCAAACCATAGGCTTGTCCGCCAATATAAACAGCATCCGCTCCATAACGAATGGCAACTTTCAGTTTTTCCAACGTTCCAGCAGGCGCCAGAACTTCTGGTCTTTTCAAAGTTTTTGTCATATTCTCTCTTTTCTAAATTCTAGTACTTAGCTTTTTCACTTTATAGTAAAAAGGGCTTGAAATCAAGCTAAAGATGATAGATTGTGAAAGATAAACAAGCAATCACAACTCGCAACCACCTGTCTTCTTTATTTCACCTGATCTGGATCATACTCATAAAATCCTGTATCTAGAAAACGATTCTTGGGATGCAATTGATGAACTTGCTCATCTAATAGGAAAGCCTGATCATGTGTCAATTGATTGGTTTCAATCAATTCACGCGCTTGCACAAAGAGTTCGGCAATTTCAACAAAATTGTGTCCCGGTGTATAAATCCCTTCAAGCTTCCAATGTGTGAAGCCATATTCTACCAATTCTCCAAGTTTCGTCATCATATCCAAATCATTATTCGCAAAAATATGCGTCCCATGATTGTCCTCAAAAATAGAATAATGGCTATTCGGATCACTCGGCTCTGCCAAGAATAAGTCACGCTCACGACTCTTTTCGTCATCAATATGAGTGAAATTGTAATAATTCTGCAAAAGCGGTCGCTTAGAATGATGAATGACGCTAGCACCATAGACTAGTATCTCAACAGGAATTTCTAACACTTCCTGCATTTTAAACAATTCTGCCGATGGAATTTCCCGTGCTAAAACCGCCTCAGAAGCGCCTGCTTTCTGTCCCCAGAAGTTCACCTGACGACTGCTGGCAACCATAGTCGAGGCATCATAAATCGTCTTAAACGGATAACCGTCACGTTTTAACACATAAAACACACCAGCATCTCCCACAGTAATATAATCTGCCTGAATATCCACTAAAAAATCAAGAAAAGACTTGATATGATTCATCATTTCCTGATGCATTAACGCATTGACAGCTACTGTCAGCTTTTTACCAGCTTTATGAACCAAATCTGCAATCTGGCGTAATTCCTCATAAGAAAAAGCATGGGGTAGACGAAGTCCATACTCTTTTTCACCAACATATATACGATCTATACCTACTTCTAAAAGCTCTTTTACTTGTTCAATACTCTCAGCAGTTGCTGTAATGATTATCTTTTCCATGTTAAAATTATACCACATTTTTGATTTCACTTCTATTTTTTAAATTGAAAAGCATTTTTAGCCGTTTTGTAATCGTTATGTAATATTTATCTAATTGAAATCATGGTAAAATAAGAGAGTACTGTAAGGAGAGAGAACATGACCGCAAGAAAATATCAGTCCTATCAAGAGGACTACACTTATCTAGAACAAGAACAATATCCCCTTTATCAAGATTATATTCCTGAAGCAAAAACGAATCCAAACCTGAAAGAATTGTTATTTTTCGTGAATATTGCGACATTCTGTATCTTGACAGCTTTGTTTAGTTTTTTGTTTTTGTCAATTAAAGTAAATACATTTCTAGCCTTTACTTTGGCAATCGCTGTTAGCTTAGTGTGTATCAAAATGCAGCAAACATTTATTCGTCGAAAAAGAAATAAATAGTTTTGGGATTGAAGTGCCTGCTTTTTCAAAGGCACTGTTTTTATTGTGATGCAAATCGATTCAGTTAAACAGATAAAAAAATTGAGGTATTAATCCTCAATTTTTTTATCTTCGTTTTCCATTTCTGTTTCCTCAGTTTCTGTCAAATCAATGACAATGTCCTCAGGAGAATCTTCTTTTTCTGCTGATTCTGGAGCTGTTTTTTTTAATTCTTCTGGTGAAATCCCTTCTGGCGCCATTTTTTCTCGCCATTCTTGAAATTTCTCTTGTGAAAATTCAACTACTTGTGTCGTCGCTTCTTTAACAGAGCCAAGAATTGTTTCACCTGTAATTTCTCCACTCTCAACCTTTTCTTTAGCTTGGTTGACAACTTCGACAGCTTGATTAGAGAAATGATTGGCTTTTTGTACTACTTGATCTTTAACATTCTCTGGATTTTCTTTGACCTCATTCATGAAATCAGAAACTTTGACTGTCACTTCTTTTCCTTTTTTACTTGTGAGGAATACAGCTGCAGCTGCTCCAGAGAGTGTTCCTAAAAGGATTGATGAAAATTTCCCCATAATAAACCTTCTTTCTTATTTTTTAAATAGTTTTGTAATCATCCGTAAGACCGATAAAGTTGCGCCAGCTTTTACACTGTTTTTACCTGCTGTAGCAGCTTTTTTACTCAAATGACGAGCAGAATCATTTAAATCTGAAACTGACTCTGACAAATCTGCAACTGCAGTGAAAAGTGGATCAATTGTTGTCATTTTCCCGTTAATATCATCTGCTAAAACATTCACTTTGGTTAACAATTCATTTGTCTGATAGAGTGTCACATTGACATCCGTTGTCAATACCTGAATTGTTTTTTCTGTTTCATCAACGACAGTTGAGATTTTCCTGACTAAGAAAATCGTGTAAACAATCAAAGCAATCAAAGCAAGGGCCACTAAACTATAAGCAATTTCAAGCATCTTTTTCTCCTAACTTTTTAATAATAAGGGGTATCTACTTTTTTTCTTTGGTAAATGATAAGAATAATTCCTGCAACCACTAGAACAGCAGACAACCATTGTGACACACGCAAGCCCGCAAACATGAGACTATCTGTTCGCATGCCTTCAATCACCATGCGACCTATTCCATACCAAATAAGATAAAATCCAGTCATTTCTCCACGTTTGAGGAAATTTTTCTTTCTTCTCGCAACCATCACTAAAGCAAATCCTAACAAATTCCAAACCGACTCATAAAGGAAAGTTGGTTGCCGATAATGCCCATCAATATACATTTGGTTGCGAATAAAACTTGGCAAGTAATCCAAACGTTTAACAATCGCTCCGTAAGCCTCTTGATTGAAGAAATTGCCCCATCGCCCAAGACTTTGAGCAATCATTACACCTGGAACAGCAATATCTAAAAAGTCTAGTGTGTTAATGAATTTTTGTTGGGAGAAGAAATATAAGACAATCGCTCCAGTAATTAAACCACCATAAATAGCAATTCCCCCGTGCCAAATAGCAAAAATCTCAGCAGGATTTTTAGCATAATAGTTCCAGTCAAAAATGACATAGTAAATGCGAGCCCCAACGATCGACAGAGGAAATGCAACAAGAATAAAATCAAGAATGTCATCTGGAATAATCTTTTTCCTTGGTGCTTCTTTCATAGCTAGATAGACAGCTAAAATCAAACCTGTCACAATACAAATCGCATACCAACGAATACTAAAAGGCCCTATCTTAAATGCAATTGGATTAATCATGAGCCACCTCATTTTTACTAATAAGATTGGTTAAGCGTTCCTCAAATGTCTTCGTTGCATCAAAGCCCATTTCTTTTGCGCGGTAATTCATCGCTGCCGATTCAATCACTACCGAAATATTGCGACCCGTTTTCACAGGAATGCGGATTCTTGGAATAGCCACACCTGATACTTCAAACTCCTCACCATTGTTTCCCAAGCGGTCAAATGTTTTATTGACATCATAATTTTCCAGATAAACAGCCAACTGAACCTGTGATGAATCTTTTACAGCACTTGCCCCATAAAGGCTCATAACATCAATAATCCCAACGCCACGAATCTCAAGTAAATGGCGCAAAATTTCAGCTGGCTCACCCCAGAGAGTCATTTCATCTTTCGCGTAGATATCCACACGGTCATCTGCGACTAAACGATGCCCGCGTTTAACTAGCTCCAGTCCAGTTTCGCTTTTTCCAATTCCGCTATCACCTTGTATCAGAACACCCATGCCATAAATATCCATTAGAACGCCATGAATACTGGTTCGTTCAGCCAAACGTGAATCTAGATAGCTAGAAATTTCACCTGACAAACGACTTGTCGGTGTATGACTGCTGAGAACAACAATTTTATTTTCCTTTGCAGCCTTCAACATCTCATCAGGTACTTTCAGATCACGCGCCACAATCATAACAGTGTCTCGTTCAAACATTTTCCGTAAAACCTGATAGCGATTGTGAGAGGTCATCTTCATCAAGTAAGACCATTCTTTCATTCCCATTAGCTGGATACGTTCTGGTGTGTAATAGTCAAAATAACCTGTCATTTCAAGTCCAGGACGAGAAATATCAGATGTTGTAATCTCTTTTTCCAACATTTTCTCATCACCATAAACCACATTTAATCTGACTTTTTTTAATAGATCTTTGATCCTTACAGCCATATTTTTCCCCTTTGATAATTTCTTTATCTATTATAGCAAATTTTCAGACTAAAAGAGAGTTTCATCTTTGATTTTGCAAAGAAAATGGATTCAAACATCTGTAGTACCCATCAATCCTCTGACTGAATCATTTGTTCTACAATTTGTTTTTGATTTTGAAATACAGGATACCGATCCATAAAATATCGAAGCTCACTAGACTTCAACCAAATGTGACCATCCGTTTCACTCTCTTGATACCTCACCGTTTTCTCTGCCACGATGGCCTCATAAAAATCAAAATGACAGCGATCGTTAGATGACGTCACTTTCTCAATCAGTTGTAGTTCTCTAGGAATTAGACCAGTTTCTTCCCACAATTCACGATAGGCTGCGGTCATGCTATCTTCACCAGCCAGCACACTTCCCCCTGCACCAAACTCATAATAATTAGGATGAATTTCTTTTTTTGGACTGCGGTGCATTAAGAGAAATTCCCCATCTATATGACGAACAAAGACATTGACACAAAGATGGTACTTCCCTTCCGGAATCTCTTCTCCTCTGAGCAATTTATATCCAACTTTTTCCCGATACTCATCATAAGCATCCCAATATTCCATCTCTTCTCCTTCAAAAATAAGAGAGTCCATTTCCTGAACCCCTTTTTACATATATAAACAAAGTCTCGTTCTATTATAGTCACCAAAACCAACCATCTTCTTCTTTGATAGCTTCTGCTTCTTTGCGCTTACGAGGTCCTGTTCCATACATTTCTTCTTCCACATCTTCCTTGTAAGGCATCACAGCGGCTAAGATAATATAGATGATAATCCCTAAGCCAAAGTTAAAGATAGTAAATAAAACGAATAAAAAGCGAACAAGCCCAACGTCCAAACCAAATTTGTCAGACAAACCAGCCAAGACTCCTGATACAGCGCTATTTCGGCGTAATTTATAAAATTTTGTTTTCATCATCATTTAGCCTCTTTCATTGATACTAAATCTAGTGTAGCACATTTTAGTCATCACGCCATCCGTCCCTAGGCGGATTTCTGATTATTTCTCCAAAATAGTCATTAAGACTGCAACTGTCTGACAAAAATGAGTTTTCCTTGGCAACTGCCACAGCAATACTGCTCAGTATTGATCCGTCTTTTTCTATGGTACTGTGCATGACAATGCAGGCATTGATAAATAAGAATTTTTGCAGTTGGTTGTCTTGATAAAGTTGGTGCGTAGCGCAAACCGTTCACAGCTTTCAATAATTGCTTAAAATCTCGATCCTTATGTCGATAGCCTTTCTTTTCAAAATAAAGATGATAGTGACAAAGTTCATGACGAACAATTTTTCGGAAGGTTTCTAGGCCAAACTGTTCATAGATTTTAGGGTTAAAATCGAGATGACCGTCTTTTGGAAAAAAGCGTCCACCCGTTGAGCGGAGATGCTTGTTCCAATCAGCTTCATGATGAAATTCCTTGCCAAAATCTTCCAAAGAAACTTGTCTAACATAGTTAGTTAGATTCACGCGGTGCCACCAAGGAAAGATTGACCTTTTCTCTTTCTATATCCAATTTATCTACCCAAACGGTTACCAAGTCACCGACAGAGACAACTTGACTTGGATGTTTGACATAGCTGTTGCTGAGCTTAGAAATGTGAATCAAGCCGTCTTCGTGAATGCCAATATCGACAAAAGCACCAAAATCAACAACATTGCGGACAACGCCTTCTAACTTTTGCCCAATTTGTAAGTCCTTCATATCAAGGACATCTTGACGCAGAACCGGTGCATCAAATGAATCACGCATATCACGACCTGGCTTGAGCAAGTCTGCAATGATATCCTTGAGGGTAGCTTCTCCCAAGTTCAAATCTGCAGCAACTTTTTTGACATCTAAAGACTGCAATTTTTCTTGAGCGGCTTGATCTAAGTCCGTAATTGCAAGCGTTTGGAACAATTTCTCAACAGCTGGATAACTCTCTGGGTGAACACCTGTATTATCCAAAACATTGTCACTTTCGGGAATTCGTAAGAACCCTGCCGCCTGTTCAAATGCTTTAGCACCCAGACGAGGAACTTTTTTGATGGCATCGCGCGAGCAAATCATGCCTTCTTCTTCACGATATTTGACAATATTTTCAGAAATCGTTTTGTTTAACCCTGCCACATGCGATAGAAGAGATGGGCTTGCGGTATTGATATTAACGCCGACTTGGTTAACAACGGTATCTACGACAAAATCCAAGCTTTCAGATAATTTCTTCTGGCTCACATCATGTTGGTATTGACCGACACCGATTGATTTTGGGTCAATTTTAACTAGCTCTGCAAGAGGGTCTTGCAGTCGACGTGCGATAGAGATAGCCGAACGTTTCTCAACGGTCAAATCAGGGAACTCATGCCGCGCTAATTCGCTAGCTGAATAAACAGATGCACCACTTTCGTTTACAATAACATAGCTGACATTGGGATGAGTTTTCAGCACTTCAGCAACAAACGCTTCACTTTCTCGACTGGCTGTTCCATTTCCAATAGCGATAATTTCAATGCCAAATTGTTCAATCAAGTCTGACAGTTCTCGCTTAGAAGCTTCAATTTGTGCTGCTTTTGCCGGTGGAACAGGATAGATAACCTGAGTTGTCAGCATTTTTCCAGTTGCATCTACGACTGCTAATTTTGCTCCTGTCCGAAAAGCTGGGTCAAATCCTAGTACCACGCGTCCTTTGAGTGGCGCAATCAAGAGCAGATTTCGCAGATTATCTGAAAAAAGCTGAATCGCTCCGTCTTCTGCAGTTTCGGTCAATTCTGCCCTAATCCGACGTTCCATAGCTGGAATGATTTTCTTTTTCACAGCTTGCTGGATTGCTTCATGAATGTAGTCATTTTTGACCTTAAAGCGCACTTCAAAGAAGCGGATAATCTTATCTACATTGTTCTCAAGACTAACTTTGAGAACACCTAGCTTTTCACCACGATTCAGTGCTAAGGTGCGATACCCCTGCATATCCGCGATTTTTTCGGAAAAGTCATAATAGATTTGAAACACTTGCTTTTCGTCCAAATCTTGATCTTTTAAAGTTGAAACAATGCTTGAATTTGTCAGCATTTCATGATAAGTCCAAGCACGCAGTTGTACATCTTCTGAAATGGCTTCCACTAAAATATCTACAGCTCCAGCTAGAGCTGCTTCTGCTGTCGGAAATGTTTCGTTAGTTAAGGCAGTTGCTTCCTCTTGAAGAGTGGCAGCATTTTGTAATATGAGTCGTGCCAAAGGAAAAAGTCCTGCTTCACGTGCAATCGTAGCTTTTGTCCGACGCTTTTCTTTGTAAGGAAGATAAAGTTCTTCCACATCAGCCAACTTTTCAGCTGCTTCAATGGCCGCACGCAATTTGTCCGTCAGCTTTCCTTGTTCTTCAATCTTTGCCAGCACCGTTGCCTTACGCTCTCTGAGGTTCGTCAGGCTTTTATCCAAATCAAGAATTGCCTTGATCTCTACCTCATCTAAATTTCCTGTCATCTCTTTCCGATAACGAGCAATAAAAGGAATGGTATTGCCTTCAGCTGTCAATTCAAGAACTTTTTCAACTTGTTTTTGACTAACATTTAAACTTTGTGCGATTTCAATAATATTTGTTTCCATGAAGAATATTATATCATATTCCAAACTTTATTACATAGGGGAAAATAATTCACACAACTTTATTTCACCATAATCTTCAAAATGATAGTATAATAGTAAAAAAGAAAAAGGAGGCTGATATGGCTATTAAATTTACGCGTTCAGATGATTTAGACAAAATGTTCGAAGAATTTGCAACGTTACCTAAAATTGAAAAAGTAGAATTTCCTGATGAAAAAGAAAAAAAGATGAAAAAAGAGCAAAAGGCTAAAAAGTCATGAACTTTTTCCATCAACTGCCGCCTAGTGTGCTGCAAGCCGGTGCGATTTTCCTCTCCATTATTATTGAAGCACTGCCTTTTGTGCTGATTGGGAGCATTATTTCAGGTTTTATAGAGGTTTATATCACACCAGACAAAGTTTATCGCTATCTGCCTAAAAATAAATGGGGTCGGATTTTCTTTGGTACGTTTATCGGCTTTATTTTCCCCTCTTGCGAATGCGGAATTGTCCCTATTATCAATCGCTTTTTGGAAAAGAAAGTACCGAGTTACACGGCTGTGCCTTTTATGGTAACAGCGCCAGTTATCAATCCTATCGTTCTCTTTGCAACTTACTCTGCTTTTGGAAATTCCTTTAAAATGGCGTTACTCAGAGCTTTTGGATCTGTTGTTGTAGCAATTGTTCTAGGAATCTTCTTTGGCTTTCTCAATACTGCAAATATTCAAAAAGAAAATCGAGTTATTCGGCATGAGCATGACTTTTCTCATTTGAATCAAGCGCAGAAAGTATTTCAAGTGTTTGTGCAATCTATTGACGAATTTTTCGATACAGGTCGTTACTTAGTCTTTGGCTGTCTCTTTGCCAGCATTGTCCAAGTCTATGTACCTACACGCATTCTGACTTCCATTAGTGCAACACCACTTATGGCTATTTTACTATTGATGGTGCTTGCATTTCTTCTTTCACTTTGCAGTGAAGCAGATGCCTTTATCGGAAGCTCACTCATTTCTAGTTTTGGCTTAGCACCAGTTCTCGCTTTCCTCGTCATTGGACCAATGCTAGATGTGAAAAATATCCTCATGATGAAAAATTACCTCAAAGGACGATTCATCTGGCAATTTATTGGAATTGTTAGTTTAGTTGTCGTCATTTATTCTTGGCTTGTGGGGGTAGTGCTATGATTCGTTTTCTAATTTTAGCTGGTTATTTTGAAATTACCATGTATTTGCAACTTTCTGGCAAGCTCAATCAATACATCAATATGCATTTTTCTTATTTGGCATATATTTCAATGGTTCTTTCTTTCGTGCTAGCCATTGTCCAGCTCATTGTCTGGATGAAAAAAATGAAAGTACACAGCCATCTGACGAGTCGTTCGGCAAAATTTGCTAGTATTGCTTTTCTCATCGTACCGTTGCTGGTGGCTCTCTTCTTTCCAACAGTCAGTTTAGACTCTACGACCGTTTCTGCTAAAGGTTACCATTTCCCGTTAGCTGACGGTAGTTCAAAAAACATTCAAACTGATGAAGGCACTACCAATCAGTATCTAAAACCTGATACCAGCACTTATTTCACTAAAAGTGCTTATGAGAAAGAAATGCGAGCAGCCGCCAAAAAATATCTGAAAAAAGATACCATCTCTGTTACGAATGAAAATTATATGGAGGTCATGGAAGTTCTTTATGATTATCCAGATGAATTTGCTGGAAAACGACTAGAATTTACCGGTTTCGTCTATAATGATCCAAGCGATGCTAAAAGTCAATTTTTGTTCCGCTTTGGCATTATTCATTGTATCGCCGATTCGGGGGTTTATGGACTTCTGACAACTGGAAATACTGAGCATTTCGAAAATAACACCTGGATAAGAGCGAGTGGGAAAATTACGATTCGCTACCACAAACAGCTAGGCCAAAGTTTACCAATGCTTGAAGTAGATAGTTTCAAGAAAGTTGAAAAACCTAGCAATCCTTATGTCTATCGTGTCTTTTAACCCACATTGAATAAACAAAAGAAGACCTGAGAACTATTTCTCTAGGTCTCCTATTATGCTCTTTTGTGAGCAATTATGATAAAATAAGAGAGATTTATAATTTTAGGAGATACTATGTCAGAACACAACCAACCTGTTTCAAGAAAAACCTTGCTATCCATTTTTGCCACAGCACTAATTGCTTTTGCTGGAATTCTTTCTGAAACCAGTATGAATGTCACTTTTCCGCATCTTATGAAAGTGTTTCATACAGACCTTGGCACATTGCAATGGATTACGACAGGCTACTTGCTTGCTGTTTCCATTACGATTACACTCGGAGCCACACTAGCACACAACTGGTCTGAACGAAAAATTCTCTTCACCAGCCTAGTTACTTTTACGTTCGGAAATGGTGTGGCGATGCTTGCTCCTAATTTTGCCCTACTAATGCTAGGGCGGATTCTACAAGGCGCTGCCACTGGAATAGCCATACCGTTAATGTTTAACTTGATTGTAGAACGGATTCCACGCAGTCAAATTGGCTTTTATATGGGACTGACTGGGCTAGTGATCAGCCTAGCACCTGCAATTGGTCCAACTTACGGCGGCTTTATGATTGGCTTGTTTGATTGGCACATGATTTACACATTCATCATGCCAGTTTCGATCATCTCGTTCATTCTAGGATTTTTCTTTTTAGAAAATACCCCCAATAAACAAAAACGTCCTTTTGAGTGGATTTCTTTCTTGCTTCTTACACTTTCACTGACTTTTTCTATCATGATGATTTCTAGCTTAGAAGAAGGTAGTTTTAATTGGAGCTTTGTCATCATCTTTTTATTATCACTTCTACTTTTCATTTGGAGAAGTTTAACAGTGGAACATCCTTTTTTAGATATTCGTATTTTGAAAAATCCAGCTATTTTACTTGGAATTATTCCGTTCTTCCTTTACCAATTTTCAAATTTATCAGCCAATTTTCTGATTCCTAATTTCTTAGTTTTAGTAAAACACGAAGCTACCTCTGCTGCTGGTTTTGCACTGCTGCCCGGAACAATGTTGGGAGCTTTCTCAGCACCTTTTTTAGGAAAATTGTATGATAACAAAGGAGCAAAACTTTCCCTATATGGTGGGAATCTTCTCTTTTTCTTAGCTATTTCCGTTTTTGCATTCTTTACGGAATCCTTAACGCTACCACTGATTATTCTTACTTATATTTTCTTTACAATCGGGCGTAATATGGCATTCAATAACACTATGGCTCTATCTGTCTCACAGATTAGCCGTGAGAAATCACCAGATGCTACAGCACTCTTTCAAACGGCTCAAACATTTGCCGGTGCTTTGGGAACAGCTATCGCTGCTATAATCGTTAATCAATCTCCTAATACAACGACCGGTGTGCATCTTGTCTTTCTACTCCTTTTCTTCCTTGTTATCCTTATTTTTTATCTCTTTTACTCTTTATTTCGAGCTATCAAAACTCGGAAATTTTAATCAATTTATGATAAAATAAATAAAATATTAGAAAACAGGTGTTCAAAATGTCTTCAAAAGTGATTATTACAATTTTTGGTGCCAGTGGAGATTTAGCAAAAAGAAAACTTTATCCTTCTCTTTTTAGATTGTATAGATCTGGTAATTTGTCTAAACATTTTGCAGTTATCGGAACTGCTCGCAGACCTTGGAGCAAGGAATATTTTGAATCTGTCGTGGTTGAGTCTATTACAGACCTCGCAGACAGCCCTGAGCAAGCGCAAGACTTTGCTAGCCATTTCTATTACCAAAGTCACGATGTCCAAGATACCGAGCATTATATTGAATTAAGAAAACTACAAAATCATCTCAATGAGCACTATCAAGCAGAACACAATAAATTGTTCTTCCTATCTATGGCTCCTCAGTTTTTTGGGACGATTGCCAAACATCTCAAATCCGAGCAAATTGTAGATGGGAAAGGATTTGAACGCTTAATTGTAGAAAAACCCTTCGGCACAGATCTTGCCTCTGCTAGCAAACTAAACGATGATTTGTTAGCAACATTTGACGAAGAGCAGATTTTCCGTATTGACCATTATCTCGGCAAGGAAATGATTCAAAGTATTTTTGCCATTCGCTTTGCTAATCTTCTTTTTGAAAATGTCTGGAATCGTGATTATATTGACAATGTACAGATTACCTTTGCGGAAAAGTTAGGCGTGGAAGAGCGCGGTGGCTATTACGATCATTCAGGTGCCCTGCGTGATATGGTGCAAAATCATACGCTTCAACTCCTGTCTTTACTTGCTATGGATAAGCCCAAAGCATTTACTAAAGATGACATTCGGGCTGAAAAAATTAAGGTTTTCAAGCACTTGCACAAATCCACCGATAATGACCTGAAAAAACTCTTCATTCGTGGTCAGTACACTTCTGGAAAAGTGGACGGAAAAAAATATATTTCCTATCGCAGTGAACCAAATGTTGAGCCAGAGTCTACCACTGAAACCTTTGTTTCTGGTGCGTTCTTTGTGGACAGCGATCGTTTCCGTGGTGTGCCATTCTTCTTTCGTACTGGAAAACGTCTCACTGCCAAAGGAACCCATGTCAACATTGTTTTCAAACAAATAGAATCTATTTTCGGCTCCTCGCTTCAACCAAATGTACTGACGATTTACATTCAGCCGACTGAAGGATTTTCACTTAGCATGAATGGCAAAGAAGTAGGCGAGCAATTTAACTTAGCTCCGCTGACACTTGATTATCGTACAGATGCAACCGCTTCTGGCGCATCACCAGAACCTTATGAGAAGCTCATCTACGATGTGCTAAACAATGACTCAACCAATTTCAGCCATTGGGACGAAGTACGTTCTAGCTGGGAATTGATTGATCGTATTGAATCCCTGTGGGCAAACAACGAAGTCCCTCTTCATCAATACAAATCAGGTACTATGGGACCCAAAGCTAGCTTTGATCTCCTTAACCAATTTGAAGCTCATTGGAATTGGCAACCAGACGAAACCTATCGCAAAGAAGGACGATTGGGTTAAAGTAAATATACGCAAAAGACTTGCAAAATGAATGAATTGCAAGTCTTTTTTCTTATACCAATCCTTCCAAGAGCCCTTTCATAAAGTTTTCAGAGTTAAATACTCCAATATCGTCAATTTTTTCTCCGAATCCAATCAGTTTAACTGGAATATCAAGTTCTTGGCGGATTGCAAGAACGACACCACCACGCGCAGTTCCATCAATTTTTGTCAAAACAATCCCCGTTACTGGCGTAATCTTTGAAAATTCCTTCGCCTGAACAAGGGCATTTTGTCCCGTCGAAGCGTCCAGAGCTAAGAAAGTTTCATGTGGCGCAACAGGATCTACCCGTTTAATAATTCGTCCAATTTTTTCCAACTCTGCCATGAGATTATCTTTGTTCTGCAAACGTCCAGCTGTATCAATCATGAGAATATCTACATTTTCATCCTTTGCACGCTCCATGCCATCATAAACAACACTAGCTGGATCACTCTTTTCTGGACCTGTCACAACAGGAACATCTACTCGACGTCCCCATTCCACCAGTTGAGCAACAGCTCCTGCACGGAAAGTGTCTGCTGCAACTAACATAACTTTTTTGCCAGCTTGTTTATATTTATAAGCCAATTTCCCGATGGAAGTGGTCTTTCCAACTCCATTCACACCTACAAAAAGCATAACTGTCAGACCGTCTTGTAAATTAATTTTTTCGTTAAATTGACCGTCTTTTTCATAGATGTCTACTAACTTTTCGATGATGACCCGACGAAGGGTATCTGGTTTTTTAGCATTTTCAAGGCGAGCTTCTTGACGTAATTCCTCAGTCAGATTGGAGGCAACTTGCACCCCAACATCACTCGTAATCAAGAGTTCTTCTAACTCTTCAAAAAATTCCTCATCTACAGAACGGAAAGCTGCAAAAAAAGCATTAAGGCGGGCTCCAAATCCTGTCCGTGTCTTTTTGAGACTGCGGTCATACTTTTCCTGAACCGTTTCTTCCTGAATAGATGAATTTGCATCAACTGCTTCATTAGTTGATGTTAGGCTAGAAAAGTTTTCCGAGATTGTTTCTGCACTTGCTGCATTCGCTTCGTCCAGTTGCCTCATTTTTTCTTGTTCTGCTTGTAGTCGTCTAGCTTCCACTAAACGAGCCTGTAAATCTGCAGCAGCACCTGCTTGCTGGGTTGGAGTCTGAGAAAAAGATTTTTCTTTGTTTACGGGTTGTGAATCTGCCATTTCACTTTGCAAAGCATGGCTTTCTGGAACTTGTGAATCTCTTTCATCTGACTCTATCCTTGCTTCTGTCTCGGCCATTTCCGAATCTATTTCTTCTACTTTTTCTTGAATGGTTTCAAGACGCGTTTTATCCTCAGCAAGCCGTTCTTTTAGTTCTGTCTGGAGCTTTTGTTCATCTAGATTCTCAGATTGCGCATTCTCTACAGAATCCTTTTCTGCTATTTCTAGATTCTTTCCTTGATTATCCTCTGGTACTATTTCTACAGCTTCTTCAAGAATATTTTCAACTGGTTTTTCTTCTTTTTGGCGACCAAAAAGGCGATTAAATAACCCCATCAGATTCCTCCTTTATTTCAGTACATATTTTTCTATAGCCCAAGCAACAGCATCTTCATCATTCGTCATCGGCGTCACCACATTGGCAACTTCTTTGACTGCTGCTACTGCATTTTGCATAGCTACACCAAGCCCTGCCCATTTTATCATAGATAAATCGTTTGCTTCATCTCCGCAAGTCATGACTTCACTTTGTTCAATTCCTAAATGACTAATCAATTTTTCTAAGCCATTTGCCTTATGAACATTCTTTGGAGACCATTCTAACAGCATATCGCGTGACTTAAAAATTTCATATTTGTCAAATAAGTCAGACGAAAATTGAGCAATACCACGATCAAGTAAATCTGGTGCATAAGCTGTCACACATTTATTATAAGTTTGTTGGCTAGATAAATCTGCAAATGAAACAGACTCAAATGTTAAAGCAGGGTTACAAGTTTGATAAAGCGACTCATGATCTGACTGGATTTGGTAAACAGTCCCTTCACAAATCGCATCTAACGGCAAGCCCAACTTTTCTGTTTCCTCAAAAATACGGGTCACATCATCATAAGCAAAAACTGTTTTATCAAGAATTTCACCTGTGTTGCGTTGCACCAAACCACCATTAAAAGTAATGGTGTATTCATCCTCTTGATTGGCAACACCCAATTCGTTTAAGAAAAGTTCCATTGCTTTAAGAGGTCGACCAGTCGTTAAAACAACCTTGATTCCTTGTTCTTGAGCCAGCTTAAGAGTTGCTAAATTTCGAGCAGAAATTTTTTTGTCAGAATTTAGCAATGTTCCATCTAAGTCTAGAGCAATCAATTTTATATCTACCATTATAAGCCCTCCATATAAGTCATGACTGAATGCGCTGCATGGTGTCCGATGACCTCTTTGGCTACTTCCAAAATCTCTGGACGAGCATTTTCAGGGGCAATGGGATAACCAGAAACTTGCATCATGTGTAGGTCATTCAGATTATCTCCAAATGTCATGACCTGATCCATCTCAAGATTTAGCTTTTTCGCTAATTCAACAATAGCAACTCCTTTATCCACATAGTCTAGAACAATATCAATTGACTTATAGCCTGTTGTCATGGCTTTGACACCAGGAACGTGTTGATTAACCCAAGCTTCACCAGCAGCAACTGTTTCTTCAGAAAAGTTGGTGGTAAATTTGAAAATTTCATCTGTAATATCCTCCAAGCGAGCAACTTTTTGGATATTTTCATTATAATGAGTGCTGAAAGCTAAATAAGCTGGATCAACTGTCTCCAAGACATAACAGCCTTTTTTCCCTGTCAGAAGCAATTCATTGATATTGATATATGGAGATGTTTTTAATTTCTCAAAAGCTGATAGATAAAAATCCTTAGACATTGTTGCTTCATAAAGATCTTTTCCACGAAATTCTACCAAACTACCATTCTCAGCAATGAAGATAATCTCATCTTGCACGTCCTCAAATAGCTTTTCTAATGACAGCAAGCCGCGTCCACTGGCTACTGCAAAATAGATACTTTTTTCTTTAAAACGAAGCAATAAGTTCTTAAGTCGAACCATGTCAAACTGACCTTTGTCATCTAAAAAGGTGCCGTCCATATCTGTTGCAACTAATTTTATATTCATTTTACATACTTTCTAAATCTTTTAATTTAACGGAAACAATCTTTGACACACCAGATTCTTGCATGGTCACTCCATAGATAGAATCCGCTGCAGACATTGTTCCCTTACGATGGGTCACCACAATAAACTGGCTGTCTTTATCAAAACGATTGAGATAGTCTCCGAAACGTTTAACATTGGCTTCGTCAAGTGCAGCTTCCACCTCATCCAAAATGACAAATGGAATCGTTTTGACACGGATAATGGAGAAGAGTAATGCCAAAGCTGACAGAGCTTTTTCTCCTCCGCTCATCAGATTGAGCGACTGAATTTTCTTACCAGGTGGTTGTACTGAGATTTCTACCCCAGCGGTCAGAAGATCACCTTCGGTCAAAATCAAATCAGCTGAACCACCGCCAAACATCTGTCTGAAAGTCACCTTGAAACTCTCACGAATTGCTTCAAAAGTTGTTTTGAAGCGTTCTTTTACTTCATCATTCATTTCTTCGATGGTATCCAAAAGCAGATTTTTCGCAGAGAGTACGTCATCTCTCTGAGTATTGAGGAAATGGAGGCGTTGACTGACTTCTTCAAATTGCTCTACCGCATCAAGATTGACTGGGCCCAGTGCCCGAATAGCTTTTTCTAAGTCCTTGACCTTGGTTTCAGAAACAGCTAGATTTTCTAGTGGGTGAGCCTGTTTGCTAGCTTCATCAAAAGACATTTGATAATCATCTGTCAAATTCGTCAGAAGACGACGAAGGACGTCTGCAACCTTATCTTTTTCAGCTTCTGTTTTGGCTTGTTTGCGAATTAAATCTTCATTTTGGTGGCGCACTTGTTCCAAATGACTCGTATTGTCTTCGGTTTGACCTTCCAAATCGTCCAACTCAAACTGATGACGAATGCTTGCTTGACTCAAAGCTGTCTTTTCTTGCATTGCCTTTGCTAATTGCTCTTCTAAGATAGCAATATCTACTTTTGCAACTGTCTCTTCCTTTTGCTCCATCAAGAATTGTAAAGTTGAAATCTCTTTATCCAATTCAGCTTGTTCATTAGATAAACGGGTGAGATCTGCCTGAACATAACGCTGATGACCTGTCACTTCCGTACGAGCCAAACGAAGCTCAGATAAGCATGCTGTTAATTTATCTAGACGCGCTTGAACAGCGTCTTTATCTGACTTAATCTGTTCAATTTCTGTTTCTGTTTCTGTTTTTTCCTGCTCAATCTCTGCAAGACGCCTGATTAGTGTTTCTTTTTGTTCTGCCATGTCAGGAAGCACCTCGCGAGATAGCTCGCGTTCTTGCAAAGTCAGAAGCTCAGATAAGTCTTCAACTTGTTTGTGTGTTTGCTCATAGGCAAATTGAGCCTTTTGTTCGGCTAACCGTGCTTCCTCGCCATCTGTTTTTATTTCTTCCAAAAGATTCGTGGATTGAATTGACAGCGTGTGCAAATCTTCCACTCTCTTCTCTTGTTCTGCTAAGATCACATTCTTCTCAGAAAGTTCCTTTTGCAAAGCTTCCAATTCTGGCTTGATGAAAATCGTATTGTTATTCCGATGAGCACCACCCGCATAAGAACCACCTGTCCGCAACTCTGTTCCATCCAGCGTGACAATTCGTACTTGATAACGAACTTTGCGAGCAGCTGCTCTGGCATTTTCTACCGTATCAAAAATCGCTGTCGTTCCCAGCAAGTTTTGGAAAATATGCTCTAAACTCATATCATAACGCACCAAAGATGAAGCTAGACCAAGAAAACCAGTGCTCTTTTCAATGATCGCTCGATGATGATCTGGCAAATGGCGTGCTTTAATCGTTGTTAATGGCAAAAAAGTCGCCCGTCCTGTTCGATTGCGCTTCAAGAATTCTATTGCCTGTGTCGCTGCCGGCTCATCTTCAACGATGATATGCTGGCTACTTGCTCCAAGCGCAATTTCAAGTGCCGTTTGATAATGTGGGTCAAAGCTCAATTTCTCGCTGACAGCCCCAATAATTCCACCTAATCGATCTGCTTCTTGCAGCACACTTTTTACCCCAGCATAGAAATGACTGTGATTTTTTAAAATAGCTTCTAAACTACCAATGCGTGCCTTTTTATTCTTTACATCATCCATCATATCAAACATTGCTGCTTGATTTTTCTGATAATCTTCTTTCACACTTTGAACTCGCTTAAGCTGTTCCTGGTAATTTACCAACAACTGTTGAACCGACTGTCGAGCTGTTTCCAAATCTTCTAGCTGGTTCTGTTCGTTTGCTTGTGTGTTTTTTAAATTTTCTTGTAACTTGGCAAACTCTGCTTGCTTGTTTTCAGATAATTGCAATTCATTGGCTAAACGGCTTTCCAAAGCAGTTAAGTCATTTGACAAGTCTGCTTCTTCTTGCATCAATTGGACAAATTTGCCACGTAATTTTTCAATCATCTGGTCAGGATCATCCGAGAATGTCTCAATTTCAGCTTCCAATTTATGAATAGCCTGTTGATTTTGCTCTAATTCTTTCGAAAAATCGATCAGTTGCTCATTTTTTTCCTGCCATTCTTTTTGAGCCACAGCTCGTTTTTCTTCTAGTCCCTGTAAACGTTCTTCATTTTCTTTCCGACTGCTGGCAGCTTGACTAGACTCCAATTTTGAAACTTCAATTTGACGTTCTAAATCACTGATTAAACGTGTTAATTCCAATAGACTTGCTTGATCATCTGCCATTTGTTTTTGCAAAGCATGTCGTTTTTCTTTTAGAAGAGCATTTTCTTGCTCCAGCTGATCTCGCTTATTGTAATAAGCAGATAAATCCTGCTGAATGCTTGCTAGCTGTCCCTCCGTTGTATTCAGCCGCATTTTATTTTCGACAATCTGGGCAATCAATACATCCAAATAAAGAGTCCGCCGTTCTTCGTCTAATTTCAAAAATTGCTTAGCTACCGTAGCTTGCTTTTCAAGCGGCTTTACTTGACTATCTAGCTCAAAAATAATGTCTTCCAAACGATCCAAATTATCCTGTGTTTGAGTTAGCTTGCTTTCAGTTTCCTTACGGCGGGTCTTATATTTCAACACTCCAGCTGCTTCTTCAAAAATAGCACGGCGCTCTTCTGGCTTACTGTTGAAAATCTCTTCTACCTTTCCTTGAGAGATAATAGAAAAACTATCTCGTCCAAGTCCAGTATCCATAAACAAGTCATGAATATCTCGCAAGCGCACTTTTTTGCCATCAATTTTATATTCACTGTCTCCACTGCGATAAATATGGCGTTCTACACGAATCTCATCTGCAGCCTGCTGGATGAAATGATCTTTATTATCCAATACGACCACAACTGAAGCATAATTTAACGGCTTTCTGCTCTCCGTACCCGCAAAAATAACATCTGGCATTTTGCCACCACGAAGGCTTTTAACACTAGATTCTCCCAGCGCCCAACGCAGGCTTTCTGTGATATTAGACTTTCCTGATCCATTTGGCCCAACGACAGCAGTCACTCCTGGGTCAAAAACGACTTTAGTCTTATCTGCAAAAGATTTGAAACCTTGAATTTCAATTTCTTTTAAATACATGAATAATTTTCCTTTTCAAACGCATTTTTTGCAGCTTCCTGCTCTGCTAATTTCTTAGAGCGACCTTGCCCTTGCCCAACCACTCTGCCATCTACTGACACAGATACATCAAATTCTTTAGCATGAGCTGGACCAGATTCAGAGATAACTTGATAGACAATATCAACATCACCATTGACTTGGAGCAGTTCTTGTAGCTTGGTCTTGTAATCAATCACCTGCTCAAAGTCTCCTGCTTCCACCTTTGGAATCATGATTTGATAAAGGAATTTCTTAACGGCTTCCACATCCTTATCTAACAGAAGGGCACCTAAAAAGGCCTCAAATAAATCGCCGAGAATGGTATCACGATTGCGACCACCTGATTTTTCTTCGCCACGACCCAATTTGATAAATTGATCAAACTGACAATCTCGACTAAAGCCAGCTAAACTTTCTTCACGCACAATCGTCGAGCGGAGTTTTGATAAGTCTCCTTCTGGTTTCTTCGGATATTTTTTATACAGATATTCTGAAATCAATAATTGCAGAACAGCGTCTCCTAAAAATTCCAAGCGCTCATTATGTGAAATGTTTAAGAGGCGGTGCTCGTTAGCATAGCTAGTATGAGTAAAAGCTGTTTCCAACAACCTCTCATTTTGGAAGACAATTCCAAATTGCTTACTCAAAACTTTATGTAAATCTCTCATTTTTTCTCCTTTCAAGAAGAACTTTTTTCTTTTAAAACGAAAACAAATTCTCTATTATTATATCAAAAAAATCCTTGATACTCCAACGATACCAAGAATTTGATAGTAAAAGTTCACTAGAGATGAAATGAATTTTCATTCCTTATCTGGAATAACTTTGAATAAATAGTAAGTTATAAAAAGAGTGAGTCCCACCAAAGCAAGTTTGACTCAAATAATTAGTGCAAAGAAGATTGAAATTCCCATTAGAATATAAATAAAAATGAGAATTCTTTTTTCCGCGCATAAGCAATAACTCCTGTTTCACGAAAGTCTGCTACATAAATTTGATACAACTTAGTGTGGTACAACCATTATTCAAACCGCTTAGAACTGCGTGAAAAACAAACAACAGACAGCAGTAAAAGGAGAGCTTCAACAAGAGCAGCCCCCAAAGCAGTGAAAGCAATGAAATGATTAAATAAAAATTCACATTGACTCTCCTAAATATCAGTCAATGGAGTTGCCGTATCTGGTGAGGTATCATAAATGTGAAAATCATGCTCAACTGCCAAATCAGCCTGTGCCAATTGATTGACCATTGTAATATGAGCCAATTCTTTAGTATTATTTTCCTTGCTGAGATGTCCTAGATAGATTTTCTTTGTCCGTATCCCTAGAGTGCGAATCATAGTTTCAGCACCATCATCATTCGACAAATGCCCTTGATCAGACAAAATTCTCTGCTTTAAACTCCAAGGATAAGTACCACTGCGCAGGGTTTCAATATCATGATTTGATTCAATCAAATAGCCATCTGCATTTTCAATGATTCCTGCTATCCGATCGCTGACATAACCAGTGTCCGTCAGCAAAACAAAACTTTTGTCATCTTTCATCAATCGATAGAATTGTGGTGCAACCGCATCATGACTGACTCCAAAACTTTCAATATCAATATCACCAAATGTTTTCGTTTTTCCCATTTCAAAAATATGCTTCTGACTGACATCAATCTTTCCAAGTGCTGTTTCCATAGCATTCCAAGTATCTTGATTAGCATAAATATCTAAATGATATTTCCGTGCTAAAACACCCACACCATGAATATGGTCTTTATGTTCATGCGTCACCAAAATAGCATCCAAATCCTCTGGCTTACGATCAATTTCACTCAGCAAACTGGTAATTTTCTTTCCAGATAAGCCGGCGTCAATCAGCAACTTCTTCTTTGGGGTTTCTAAATAGAAACAATTGCCAGTAGAACCTGACGCTAAAATACTGTACTTAAATCCCTTCTCGTTCATGCTACCCTTCTAATTCATCTTCTTCCCAATCATCATCTTTGACAGCTTCCTTATCATAAGGCAGGACAATAGTAAAGGTTGAGCCTTTGCCATACTCGCTCTTTGCCCAGATAAATCCGTGATGTTGCTTAATAATTTCCTTAGCAATAGCTAAACCTAATCCGGATCCACCTTGTGCACGACTTCTTGCTTTGTCTACACGATAGAAGCGGTCAAAAATTTTCGGTAAATCTTTTTTAGGAATCCCTAAGCCCTCATCTGATATAGACAAAATCATTTGGGTCTCGGTTGTTTTCATACTCACTGTGATCTTACCGCCGTCAGGAGAATATTTAATAGCATTATTGATGATATTATCAATAACCTGTGTCATTTTATCCGTATCAATTTCAACCCAGATGGAGTTAATGGGGTAATCACGAATGATTTCATATTTTTTATCATCATTCTGACTTCTGATTTTGTCAAAACGATTTAAAATAAACGTGATAAAAGCTGTAAAATTCGTCAGCTCAATATCCAAATGACTGGTAGCATTGTCAATACGTGACAAACTCAGCAAGTCTGAAACCATTCGCATCATCCGATTGGTTTCATCTAATGAAACCTTAATAAAATCTGGTGCGACTGGTTCTGACAAGGCACCTTCATCTAATGCTTCCAGATAAGACTTGACACTGGTCAAGGGAGTACGCAATTCATGACTAACATTGGAAACAAATAGTCTCCGCTCACGCTCCTCTTTCTCCTGCTCCGTTGTATCGTGCAGCACAGCAACCAGCCCTGAAATAAAGCCTGACTCTCGACGAATCAAGGCAAATCGGACACGTAAACTTAAAAACTCTCCATTTTCATCCTGCGAATCAATGGTCAACACTGGAACTTTCGTAATCAAGTCTCGTAAATCATATTCGTCTTCAACATCCAACAATTTTAAGATATTCATCTTTCGTGCTTCAGATTCTTTGACTCCCAATTGCTTGGTCGCCATATCATTAATCATAATAATCTGCCCACGACGATTGGTCGCAAGAACGCCATCTGTCATATAGGACAAAATACTAGACAAGCGTTTGGTTTCTTGCTCTAAATTTTCATGCGTTAGGCGAATTACCTCAGATAAGTCATTGATACTATTTGTAATATCAGTAATTTCCGGACCACCTTGCATATCTAAAACTTCTGAATAATCTCCCGCGATTAAATCCTTCACTTTTTGATTCAATCGGCGAATACGAATATTATCACGTCTGTTTTCCAAGGAGAGCAGCGTAATGACCAAAATAAATCCTAAAATAAGTAAGACAAAAACAAAATCCCTTGATACAACAAATTGTCTAATATTATCAATCATTGTTTCTCATATAATATCCAACACCGCGCCGTGTTAAAATATACTCTGGTCGGCTAGGAATATCCTCAATCTTCTCTCTCAAACGGCGAATTGTCACATCAACAGTCCGAACATCTCCAAAATAATCATATCCCCACACCGTTTCTAGTAGATGTTCACGCGTCATTACTTGCCCGATATGCGTGGCCAAATGGTGTAGCAATTCAAACTCACGGTGTGTTAAATCCAATTCTTCACCATGCTTTTTCACGACAAAAGCATCGGTCAAAATCTGCAAATCTCCAATCACAATTTCTGTCGGAGCAGCTTCTGCTTCTTGATTTTCAATTGTCAAATCTGTGCGACGCAAAATAGCTTTGACACGCGCCTGTAACTCACGATTAGAAAACGGCTTTGTCATATAGTCATCTGCTCCGATTTCGAGACCAATGACTTTATCAAATTCACTGTCTTTGGCAGAAAGAACGATGATGGGAACATTGCTCGTTTTCCGAATCGTTCGCGCCACCTCTAAGCCGTCCAGTTCAGGCAACATCAAGTCCAAAATCAAAATATCTGGACGTTCTGCTTCAAACATCTCTAATGCTTCACGACCATTGAAGGCTGTCACTACTTCATAACCTTCTTTTACCATGTTAAATTTTATAATATCTGAGATTGGTTTCTCATCATCTACAACTAATATTTTTTTCATTTTATTCACCTTTTTCTATCTTTTCATTATACCAAAATTTCCTTAAAATTTACCAATTCAACCCATAAAACAGTATTTCTTTACTTTACAATTTTAGAACAAATATGTTAAAAATATAACACATTCTCTTCGATAGGGCGTTCTTTTGAATATCAAAAAAGGTCAAGACAAAAGTCTTAGACCATTCATTAAATTTTTATGAAAAGATTCCAAGACACGCTGCAATGATCTTAACTTTTCACTGCTACTGTAGTAACTTCCTAAAGGAGCAAATGTCCAACTGCTTAGTGATCATTTATCTCACTTTCTCCAGCGAAATACTCCATAACCCAGCAGCGTCCCCACTAATAAACATATAAAATAAGCCACATGATATAGTAAAATCCATTCACCAAAGGTCAAAATAGTCACAAAAAACATCAACGTCGCTAAAAGCACGAAACGACGAGAAAAACCGTACAAACCTGCATAAATAGCTGCCACAAAGAATGTTGCCAGTGGTGAATAAACAAGAAGATTATTCACCACCAAACTCTTTCGTAACAATTCGTCCATCGGTATCATCTGAACAATGCCATCAAATAATAAATAGAAAAAGAGTAATATAGCTAAGAAAGGAAGAGCACGCCGCATTTTCTTACCTCACTGGTCTAGAAGTTTTATTTTAGGTATTTCTGTATATTTTTGATTTGTCGTTTTGAGGCTTTAAATATTCGCGCTGAACCGTTTACAGGAAGAGCAATTGCTTTTTGTGGCAAATGCATAACTGATTGTGCCAACCTCCTGCTGGCTGAAACTTCTGGATACAAGTCATTGTTGAAATCTTTTGAAATGGTCAAATCTAGATAAAATTCATAGACACGACGTCCAAAGTTTTCAGCAGAGATTTCGTATAATTTTGCAGCAAAATTCTTTTCATCTAAATCCGGTGTTGCAATAACAGCTTCCAAAATTGCTCCCGCCAAATCACGTTCTTCATAATAAAGCGTTCCAAACATTTTATTGTTGATAACATTGTCTAGATAAGGATTACCATGAGCAATAATCGGAGTGCCACTGGCTAGACTTTCTAAATAAGTCAAACCCTGCGTCTCACTAGTTGAAGCTGAAATAAAGAAGTCCGCCGCTTTATAATACAAGGCTGTCTCACTGGGTGCAATCATACCTGTAAAAATAACTACATCTATAATGTTCAACCGTTTGGCTTGTGCTTTTAAGTCAGACAAATAAGGTCCATCTCCTGCCACTACCAATTTCACATCTGGATTTTCTTCCAAAACAGCCGGCAGAGCAGCTAAAATTGCCTGAATATTCTTTTCATAAGAAACACGCGACAGACTGAGAAGCATGGTTTCATCTTTAGCAATCCCTAATTTGTCTCGCAAATCTACAATATTTTCAGAAGTAATTTCTGGACGTTCAAATTTAGCCAACTCAATTCCAGTTGGAATAACACGTTTTTCTACTTTTACTTTGTATTTCATGAGCAAGTCATAAACAATTTCGCTCGGACAAATCACACCATCCAAATCACTCATAAATCCGCGAACAATGTATTTGACCATGCTAGGACGAATAACCATGCCTTTAGCAATATAGCGTACATAATCCTCATACTGTGTATGATAAGTATGAACAACTGGAATTCGCAACTCTTTCGCAATCCAAACACCTAATAGACCCAAAGAAAATTCAGTCTGAGTATGAATAATATCCAATTGATATTGACGTGCAATTTCTAAGGCTGTTGAAAAACCACGATAGGCAATCCGACGATCTTTAAAAGCAAAAAATGGCACACTCGGAATTCGAATAATTTGCCAATCTTCATAGCGATTGACATCCTTATCTGTCGTTGTAAAGATAAAAACAGTATGTCCAAGCTTTTCTAATTCTGTTTTCAAAGTACGAATACTCGTTGCCACTCCAGAAACTTGAGGAAAATAGGTATCCGTAAAAAGACCAATTCGCATGCTACATCTCCAATACTTCTTGATAAGCATCCACAAGTTTATAAGCCACATCATCAATTGAACGACTCTGCGCCACCTTATAGCCAGCTTCTCGCTTATCTACTTTACCATCCAAAATCTTTTGGATAGAGTCTACAAATTCATCTACATTATGCCCCAATTCAGCTGATTGCTCATCAATCCAGCCCTCATATACGGGAATATCTCGCAAAACCACGTGTTGATGACTAGCCAACGCTTCCAACACAACGATTCCTTCCGTCTCTTCATAGCTAGGGAAAAAGAAGAGACTACTGCCGCTCATAGCTCCTTCAAAAACAGCCCCCTTGAAATAACCTGGAAATTCAACATTTTTAGGATGATTAAACAGTACAAGATTTCTGATTTTACGTGGAATGATCCACTTGTTAATGCTTCCCAGCCAAATAAAGCGAACATCTGGCATTCTGCGTGCTACTTCTACAAAGTCTTCTATCCCTTTGCGTCTGAAATAAAGCCCTGCACAGACAACTACCTTACCACCTTCTTGAATATTAAAATGCTTTCTAAATACCATCTCTTTATGAGGATCTTTTTTATATTTATTGAGATCAATCCCATTAGAAACAGCCACAATTGGTGTTGTCACGCCATAAGCCTGAATCAATTTTTTGGAATACTCAGATGGTGTAATGATAAAATCTGCCATTTGATACATATGTGCTAGATACTTACCAAAAGCAGAAGCAAAAAGATTCGACCCAATAAATGAATTGCGAAAATCCTCCTTAGTCGAATGCCCATGCATAATCACTTTTTTTCCTTGCTTTTTAGCTTTATGCAAAAGTCGCAAACTCCTAGGTCCATAGGTATTGATATGCACCACATCATAATCTCCCGAAGGGTCTGTCGTGTAGGGAATCCCAGCCAAGTCTAGAGCTTTCATCTGATGTTGCAAAGCTCGACCAATACCCGACTTTTCCAAAACGGCCTTGCCTTCTAAATAAAGTAATACTTTCATGTCTTCTATTATACCCAAAAGATAGAAAAAATTAAACCAAGAAGGTCAATGCATTATAAAAGCAAAAGAAAAAGACCTTGCGGTCTCTCCCTTACTTCCTTGTTGAACGGCGCTCAATAAGACCATGAGCTAACACCACTTCACGTTCTTCCAACTCTTCCTTGTGCATAATCTTAGTCAACATGCGCATACTAATCGCACCAAGATCGTACAAAGGTTGTCCAATTGTCGTCAAATTCGGACGAGTAAAACGTGCTACCTGCGAATCATCACTAGTAATGATTTCAAAATCTTCTGGTATATTTACATCTTTGTCTGATAAGCCATTTAACAATCCAGCTGCCAGTTCATCGCCAGTCACAAAGGCCGCTGTCGCTTTAGAAGCAATGACACGCTCTGCCAATTGATAGCCATCCTCATAGCTGTATTTAGACTCAAAGACAAGCCCTTCACTATAAGAAAGTTTTGCTTTTTTCAACGCTTCTTTGTAACCAATCAAACGAATCTTACCATTTATATCATCTACCAAAGGTCCACTCACAAAAGCAATTTTTTTATTGTTTTTAGTGAGGTGCTCTACTGCATCCATAGTTGCTTGTTTGTAATCAATATTAACACTTGGCAATTGATGTTCCACGTCAACCGTTCCTGCAAGTACAACCGGCGTCCTTGAACGAGAAAACTCAGAACGAATCTTTTCTGTTAGATGATATCCCATAAAGATAATGCCGTCCACTTGTTTTGAGAACAAGGTATTGACAACAGAAACTTCCTTGTCATCATCCTCATCACTATTTGCCAAAACAATATTATACTTATACATCTCTGCGATGTCATCAATTCCTTTCGCAAGCGTTGCAAAATAACTGCTTGTAATGTTTGGAATGACAACTCCTACTGTTGTCGTTTTCTTACTTGCAAGTCCACGAGCAACTGCATTTGGTCGATAGTCAAGGCGGTCAATGACTTCCAAGACTTTTTTTCTTGTATTTTCCTTTACATTTTTATTGCCGTTTACGACACGGCTAACGGTCGCCATTGAAACTCCCGCTTCACGGGCGACATCATAAATCGTTACAGTATCGTCTGTGTTCATAAATTATCCTTTCTATTATTGAAAATATCGTTTTCACATTCCTACCAAAATCATTTTATCACTTATTGGAAACACTTTCAAGCATTTTGATAACTTTTTGAAAAATCTTGTTCTTTCGGTAACTTTTTAGCAATTTTATCCATTATTTTACAAGAAAAATTTACTTAATTGATAAAATCTCTGAAGTATTAAAAAAGTTATCATTCTACCCTTGCTTTTTGCTCTATTTTTTGCAAAAATAGAGCATAGAAAGAAGGTAATAGAATGACAAAAATAAATCAAATTATTTCTTATCTGGAAACAGAAAAAGCAGACGTTGCTGTCGTTTCTGATCCTGTCACGATCAATTATTTAACAGGATTTTATAGCGACCCTCATGAACGCCAAATGTTTCTTTTTATTTTCACAAATCATGAACCGCTGCTCTTTGTTCCTGCTCTTGAGGTAGAACGAGCTAGTGCGATTGTTAATTTTAAGGTTGTCGGTTATGTTGACTCGGAAAACCCTTGGAAAAAAATCAAAGCAGCCTTGCCAGCGGGCAGTTTCCGAAACACTGCTGTTGAATTTGATAACTTGATTTTGACCAAATACAATGGATTACACACCGTTTTCGAACAAGCTGAATTTACCAATTTAACGCCTTACATCAATCGTATGCGTCTCATCAAATCAGCAGATGAAATCAAGAAAATGTTTGTCGCAGGAGAATACGCGGATAAAGCTGTCAGCATTGGTTTTGATACTATTTCTCTCGATAAGACAGAAACAGATATCATTGCTCAAATTGATTTCGGTATCAAACAACTTGGCTATGAGATGAGTTTTGAAACGATGGTTTTGACAGGCAATAATGCTGCTAATCCGCATGGCATTCCAGGTGCTAACAAAGTAGAAAACAATGCACTTCTTCTGTTTGACTTGGGTTGTATGGTCAACGGTTATGCCAGCGATATGACACGAACAGTTGCTGTTGGGAAACCAGATCAATTTAAAAAGGAGATTTACAATCTAACACTTGAAGCTCAACGGGCTGCTCTAGACTTTATCAAACCAGGTGTAACCGCTCATGAAGTCGATCGTGCTGCTCGCACGGTCATTGAAAAAGCCGGTTATGGAGAATATTTCAATCATCGCTTAGGACATGGTATCGGTATGAGTGTTCACGAATTTCCATCTATCATGGAAGGTAACGACATGGTTATCGAAGAAGGCATGTGCTTCTCTGTTGAACCAGGAATTTACATTCCAGAAAAAGTCGGTGTCCGTATCGAAGACTGTGGTCATGTCACAAAAAATGGCTTTGAAGTCTTTACAAGCACAAGCAAAGATTTACTCTATTTTGATTAAATGCTAAAATTAGGCTTGGTATAATAAAGTAACTACAAATTAAGTGGAAACGCAGAAATATTTTACCACGAAAAATGTTCAATAAAGCTTGCAATCTAACGGTTATTGACCTTATCTTAGAAGAAGTTTGACCTGTACAAACACCCTTGGGTGTTCATCCGACCAGCTTATATCGTTAAGCTCAAGAATATAAGAAATATAGAGAAAGTGCGTTCCCAAATTATGGGAGCGCACTTTGTTCTGCTCAATATGAAATTAAATAACTTGAAAACTCAAAAAATAAAGATGTACTATTCTAGTAGAATGCTTCCAGTTTAATGAAAAAGTGTCAGTCTGATATGCGTCGAAAAAATCTTGTGACAATACCTTCATAAACCCATAAACCCTTTATATATTGATACTTATTATAATATAAACAACTGATAGGGGCAGTAACTACTGTAAAATCCGAGAATATTTTTCATACTGAACTTATAAAGTAAAAGAAAATCAAAGTCTACAAAAAAAGATTTTTGTTCAATTCTATATTTTTTGTGCTAGTGTCAAGAAAAGCTCCGCATAATTTCCTAAAAAGAGTTTATCTGCACTATAAATAATCTGAGATTGGACTGATGAGAAACCGCTTTGAGACAGTTTTCCTTCCAAATCAGCAAGATGAAAACCATGATGATTTGTATCTGTTTTGACAAAATCAGCAATAAAAAGTTGTCCGTCATCAGCAAGATGATTTCTAAACACATTCAACGTTTCTTCAATATTTGACATATGATGAAGAACACGACTGACTAAAATGATGTCAAACAATTGATTTAATGGAGTTGACAGTAAATCCTGCTGCAATAAATGAACGTTATTAATGGCTTGCTTCTTTACTTTTAGATGAGCCTGCTCAAGCATTTTGTCAGAAATATCAACAAGCATGACTGACTTGGATTGAGTTGCCAATGGCAGGCTCACCAATCCGGTACCACCGCCAAAATCTAAAATATGCTTGTCAGAAAAATCTACAACTTGCTTTTCCAACTCTTGACGAATGAGATCGGCAATAAATCTATTTTGGGGAGAATCAAATGATTCTGCTTTACGATTAAAATTATGTTCCATACTTTTAGTTTAACAGAAAGTAAGTCATTCTTCCAGAAAAATGCTTAACTGGTTTTCTAATTTCTTAGTAAATTCATTTTGAAATTACTATCAGCTTATCATTCATACAAGCTTCCTAAAAAAATAGCAAGCTCTTTCCCAAATCTCAAAGCAATAGGTTGAGCAATCAACTACTATGCGTCAGGCTTATTTCTATTAAAAAGCGAGGTTGAGAAACTATTATCCCGACCTCGCTTACTAGTTGAAATATCCTTTTATTTAGTCATCAAACCCATTTGGATGTTTGCTTTGCCAATGCCAAGCGTCTTGGCACATACGCGTAATATCAAATTGTGCTTCCCAACCTAATTCCTCTTTTGCTTTTGTAGAGTCGGCATAACAAATGGCAATATCGCCAGGACGACGGTCAACAATTTTATAAGGAATTGGCTTACCTACTGCTTTTTCCATATTCTGAATGATTTCTAATACAGAATATCCTTTACCAGTTCCAAGATTGTAGATATTCATTCCTGCATCTCCTTCAAGTTTTGAAAGAGCTGCGACATGTCCTTTTGCTAAATCCACCACGTGAATATAATCACGCACACCGGTACCGTCAACTGTTGGATAGTCATTACCAAATACTTGAACTTCTTTTAATTTTCCAACTGCAACCTGTGTCACGTATGGCAAAAGATTATTTGGAATGCCATTTGGGTTTTCGCCCAGATCACCGCTTTCATGCGCACCAATTGGGTTGAAGTAACGAAGCAAAACAATATTCCAGTTTGAATCAGCTTTGTAAATATCTGTCAGCATTTCCTCAATCATTAGTTTTGTACGTCCGTAAGGATTCGTGACTGAAAGCGGGAAATCTTCCAAGATTGGAACAGTCTGCGGATCACCATAAACTGTTGCAGAAGAGCTAAAAATAATATTTTTGCACTTAACTTCTTCCATGACACGCAACAATGTCAATGTTCCTGTAATGTTGTTTTCGTAATATGTTAGCGGAATCTGTGTTGATTCACCGACTGCTTTCAAGGCTGCAAAATGAATAACGCCTGTCGGTTGTTCGTCTTTAAAAATTTCAAGTAAAGCCTTCTTGTCACGAATGTCTACTTGGTAAAATGGAACTTTTTGACCAACAATTCGTTCTACAACTTCTACACTTTTTTTACTGCTGTTCACTAGATTATCAACAATAACAACTTCGTGTCCAGCATTAACTAACTCAATAACGGTGTGAGTTCCGATAAATCCCGCTCCACCTGTTACTAAAATTTTATGTTTCATGATTCTCCTTTAAAGACAAAGCTTCAATACTAGTTTATTTCAACACTTTTTGAGTCTTAGCATAGTTAGCTTCGACAGCTTCTTTTTCAGCTTTCCACCAATCTTGGTGGTCTGTATACCATTTTATAGTTTCTTTCAAACCAGCTTCAAAGTTGGTAAATTCTGGTTTCCAACCTAGTTCATTACGCAACTTACTAGCATCAATCGCATAGCGAAGGTCGTGACCAGCACGGTCTGTCACATGATCATAAGCATCAGCAGGCTGTCCCATTTCTTTGAGAATGAGCTCTAGCACTTCTTTGTTGTTCTTCTCACCATTTGCACCGATTAAGTAGGTTTCACCGATACGGCCTTTTGTCAAAATAGTCCAAACCCCTGATGAGTGATCATTCGTGTGAATCCAATCACGCACGTTCTTACCTTCGCCATAAAGTTTTGGACGAATACCTGAGAGGATATTGGTAATTTGGCGCGGAATAAATTTTTCGATGTGTTGATATGGTCCATAGTTATTTGAACAATTAGAAATAGTTGCCTTGACACCGAAAGAGCGTACCCAAGCTTTGACAATCAAGTCAGAAGCTGCCTTGGTTGACGAATAAGGTGAACTTGGATTGTACTTCGTTTCTGGTGTGAATTTTTCACCCAGTCCTTCACCGTGACCTGGAAGATCTTCACGAAGAGGAAGGTCTCCGTAAACTTCGTCAGTCGACACATGGTGGAAACGAATGTCGTATTTACGAGCTGCTTCAAGAAGCGTATAAGTTCCAACAAAGTTCGTATCGATAAATGGACGAGGATCATTTAGCGAATTGTCATTATGACTTTCGGCTGCATAGTGAACAATTGCATCCGCATTCTTAGCTACTTGATCAACAATTGCTGCATCTGCAATATCTCCCACAACTAACTCCACGCGATCACCTAGAATTTCTTCAATGTTAGCTCGGTTACCAGCATAAGTTAGCTTATCCAGAACCGTGATATGCACATCTGGAAAGTTATTATAGACATAATGGACAAAGTTAGAGCCGATGAATCCTGCTCCACCTGTCACTACAATATTTTTATATTCAGTCATGAAAAGATTTTCTCCTATTTTTCTGAGGGTATTATAACATATCTTTGGTCAAAGGCTTAACATCCTTAAGCATTGGATGATTCTTATCTGCTTCAGAGACTTCTGCTTGGTCAAGATTTTCCCATTTAATTTCAAGAGTAGGGTCAGCATAGTTGACAAAGGCATACTTAGGCTTCAATTCCAATGCCCAGTAATCATTGACCAAATAACTATAAGAAACCGTATCTGACAATACTTGGAAGCCATTTGCTACACCGCGAGGAACGAAAATTCCCTTGCTGGCATCAATGACCGTTTGGTAGGTATTTCCGAATGTCTCTCCTTCACGCAAATCAACCCAAGAACCAAGAACTTTACCGCCATCTGCGACAGAAATATACTTATCCCAAGGTTCTGCATGAAGACCACGGAGAACATTTTTACGAGAAAAACTGACATTGTTTTGCAATTTCCCTTCTGCAAAAAAGCTTTCTGGAAAACCAAGTGGCACCATTTTTTCTTTTTGAAAGTTTTCTTTGAACCAGCCACGGTTGTCCCCATGAACTGGAATGTCAAATTCCAGCATGCCAGGAATAGCTTCAATCTTATGGGCTGCTAATTTTTTTTCAAAAAATTGTTCAGACATGTCTTATTCTTCTCCAATCAAACGCAATAAGTAATGACCGTATTCGTTCTTTTTAAGCGATTGTGCCAAATCATGCACTTGTTCTTTGGTAATATACCCCATACGGTAGGCAATTTCTTCTAAGTTTGCTACTTGAACATTTTGCATACGTTGGACGGTTTCAATATATTGAGCAGCTTCTAACAAGCTCTCGTGTGTACCAGTGTCTAACCAAGCAAAACCTCGTCCCATCAGCTCAACAGACAAATCACCGCGGTCTAAGTAAGCCTTATTGACATCAGTGATTTCCAGCTCTCCACGTGGGCTAGGTTTGATATTTTTAGCAATTTCTACTACGTCATTGTCATAGAAATAAAGTCCTGTAACTGCGTAGTTAGAACGGGGTTGTTCTGGTTTTTCTTCGATAGAGATCGCATTCATATTTTCATCAAATTCAACCACACCGAAACGTTCTGGATCTTTCACTTGATAACCAAAAACAGTAGCTCCCTTTCCTTTAGAAGCAGCTTTTTGCAACATTTTGCTAAGGCCTGGACCATGATAAATATTATCACCTAAAATCAAAGCCACATGGTCATCGCCGATAAAGTCAGCACCGATAATAAAGGCTTGAGCCAAGCCATCTGGACTTGGTTGCTCAGCATAAGAAAGTCTGATACCAAACTCCGATCCATCACCCAACAAGTCCTCAAAGCGAGGGAGATCTGTCGGTGTTGAGATAATCAAGATGTCCTTGATACCAGCCAGCATGAGGGTTGATAGCGGATAATAAATCATGGGTTTATCATAAACCGGCATGAGTTGTTTAGATGCAGCTCTAGTCAAAGGATATAAACGCGTACCAGAGCCGCCTGCAAGAATAATACCTTTCATAATGAGTTTCCTCTCTTAATGTATTCTCTTTATTTTACCATTTTTGAAAGCGGATGTCACTTTTTACTTAAGAACTAAAATTTGAAAGCACACTCCTGTAAGAGTTTCTTGGATTTACATTTAACCTAAAATCATTGCTAACTCAGTCATACAATATCGTCTTGGTTTCTTTGATACAATGATTTTCTTCATCCCAATAGTGAATACACTCAAAGGATCCTTTGCGCCAGTACAAAGGAAGCCTATCCCTGATATCATCCTGCATAGATATTGAATCCAGTTCATCAATTGACCACCATTTTGGCTGACCTTCTCGTGATTTTGTTAGTAGTTCTCCTTCAAAATTCTCACATAGAAAATCATAATAGACATAACGCTCTGCTTTTGTCGGATTAGTAAAACCTGAAATGCCTTTAAGCTGTAAATTCAAAGCTATCAATCCTGTTTCCTCTTTCAACTCTCGCACAGCTGCTTCAAAAAAAGATTCTGGAAACTCAACTTTCCCACCTGGTTGAATCCAGCCTTTAAAATCATCATGCTGGCGGTTAAGCAAAAGAACTTTGTCCCCTTTTTTCACACAAATATTAACCCAATTTAAAATTTTTTCTGTCATCTATTTCTCTTTCTTAATGTATCTTTCAATGGGATAATCCGCTGGATTTAAGCTACCGCTTTTTCCCTGAACCATCTGAGCTAAATGATAACCGATGAGAGGACCTGTCGTCAAACCAGAAGAGCCTAAACCACTGGCTGCAAATACTTGCGAAAGATCTGGCACCTGACCAAAAAATGGAGAAAAGTCACTGGTATAGGCTCGAATTCCGACCCGTTCGCTCATTCTGTTCGCTTGAGACAAGCTAGGAAAATAGTAAAAAGCTTCCTGTTCCATTTTATCCAGCAAGTCTTGATCCACTCTTAAATCATAGCCCATTTCATTTTCGTGAGTAGCGCCCATACTGATTTTGCCATTTTGAAAAGGAATAATATCTAGCTCTCCTTCTGGCATGACAACTGGATAATCATCTGCCACCAGATTAGTCTGATAATCTCGTAACTGACCCTTTTGTGGACGAATATCCACTTGATAACCTAATGGTTTCAGAAGCTCAGGCAACCACGCTCCTGTTGCTAATATAACTTGATCAAAACAAGAACGATTAACCCAGCAAGCATCATCTCGAATATCCAAATTTACTTTCTTTTGGATTAGGTTTGCACCACTAGCCGCAAGCAGAATCTGAGTCAATAAAGAACCGTCCACGCGTGCTCCTCCAGAAGCATAGAGCAGCCGGTCAAAACCTTGAAGCCCCGGAAAGTACTCCGTTGCTTCCGCTCGTGAAAATAACTGCAAGTTACCAATTAGTTGCGACTCATGCCGCCGTTGGTTTGCTAACTCATAGAGCGTCTCCAGACTTTTCTCTTTTTTCTTCAACAAAAAGACGCCAGTTTGCTGATAAAACTTCGTTGCAAAACCGTCCTTCTGTAAATCAGCTATCAAATCCAGATAAAAATCTGCTCCCAGTCGTGCCATACGATACCACGCTTTATTACGCCGTTTGGAAAACCATGGGCTGATAATACCAGCTGCTGCCTTGGTTGCCTGACCTATTCCATGATCAAAAATGGTCACCTGAAAGATAGAATTTTTCGATAGATAATAAGCAGCAGTCGATCCGACAATCCCTGCTCCGATAATCGCTACTTTTTTCATACAATTTCCTACTTAGATATGTTTAAAAGGATTTGTAGAAACCTGACTGGCTAAAAATTCAACTTCCCAGCCCTCTTCTACTTTCCAGTCTTGAAACTTTTTAACTAATTTTTCCACAAAGAGCACTTCTATATGATGGCCCGGATCCAAAGCTAAAAGACCATCACTTAACATATCTTGTGCTGTATGGTAGTAAATATCGCCCGTAATATAAACTTGTGCTCCCTTAACAAATGCCTCTTTGTACAAGGATTGACCACTGCCACCGCAGATCGCTACTTTCTCAATCATTCTCTCCAGATCCACAACCGAATAAGTCACCAAACGCAGGCTATCCAAATCAAAAACTTCCTTAACCTTGATTGCAAATTCTCCGAAAGTCTGAGGTGCGATTTTACCAATACGACCAATACCGTGCCCGGGAGCCGTTTCGCTAAGATAATCCGTATCGGTGATTTCCAGTAGATCACAGAACCAGTCATTAAGACCATCATCTACAATATCAATATTGGTATGGCTGACATAAACTGCAATATCATGCTTAATCAGATCGATGTAAATCTGATTCTGAGATCGCTCCGCCACCAAATCTTTAATAGGACGAAAAATTGGAGCATGCTTAACCAAAATCAAATCCACTTCCTTTTCAATCGCCTCTGCAACTGTCTGCTCGCGGATATCCAATGCCACCAGCACACGCTTAACTTCCTTATTCAGAGTTCCAATTTGCAATCCTCGAACATCTCCTTCCTCGGATAAGTCCTGAGGGCAGTAAGCTTCATAACGATTAATAAAATCACTCGCCAGCATGGAGCACCTCCTTGATTTGGTTGATTTTTTGGGATATAGCAGAGCGTTCTGCCAGATTTTTCATCGGGATTTTAGCCAGAGCTTTTTCTAGCTTATCTGCTTCCCGCTGCCATCTATCTTGAAAAATAGCCGACTGCTTTCTCATCAGATATGGTCCAAAACGTTCTTGATCAGCATTCAACACTTGCTTCCCCTGCTCAGCTATTATGATCTCGTAGAATTTCCCATTTTCTTCCACAAGAGTCTCCTCAATAATTTGAAAATCATGACCACACAACCACCTGCGAAGTTCATCTGCCCGATTGTTAGGCTGAAGAATCAGACGCTTAACAGATGCCAATTTCGCACTGCCATTGGCTAAAATATCTGCTATCAATCGTCCTCCCATCCCTGCAATGATAATAACGTCAATCTGATCTTTTTCATCAAAAGCTGCCAGACCATTTGCCAAGCGGACAGAAATTTTATCGGACAATTCATTGTCCGACACATTGGCAACTGCAGATTGATAAGGCCCATCAACAACTTCGCCAGCAATAGCCGACACAATTCGTCTCTGCTGCATTAAATAAATAGGCAAATAAGCATGATCACTCCCTACATCCAAAATTTTAGCACCCTGTGGAACAAAACTAGCCACTTTCCCCAATCGCTTTGAGATATTCTTTACTTGCATAACAACTCATTTCTAACATAATTGTTTTGTTTTAGTATATCATTTTTAAAGAACTAAAAAAAGAGATTATCCCAAAGGAATCAATCATCCACTTGTCAAGCCAAACGGAAGAAACTTTGTGATTATGTCCACCTTGCAATACAGAGAAAACACCTATTCAAATTAGAGATTATCTGGATTCATATAACTATGACAGACCATAAAAAATTAAAGACTTGACCTCTATATGCATAGGAGTCAAGTCTTATTAACTAGTATAATTTTCGTCCATTTTAGATGGAGATTGATAATGGTTGGCTTTTTCCAACTAATGATGTAATTCCAAAACCACATATTACAACTTTTATTCACTATGTACTTTGAAAAAATTCTTTGACAAATAGCCTTTGCCAGCCACCATATCATACTGAATTAGTTTTAGGTCTGTTGCAATTTGCTGCCCTTCTACATCTAAATCTTTTTTATCAACACTAGCCTTGTGCAAAACTTCTGTTAATAAAGCATAATAAGGGGACACTTTTGAATTCGTCTGTTCTAAAAGCAGCGCTGTGAAATCACTCGAATTTACAACAGGATAATTTAACTTAGGAGTCTCGTAATTACTCCAGACAAAATAATCTGTTAAATATTGACTATCTGGGTTATTTTTGAAAGCTGACTGTGGATAAAGCCCTGGTAAATGATCTCCGTAAAAAACAACTGTAATCTTTTTGTTTATTTTTGAAAGTTGAGCCAGAAAGTCTTTTGTAGCAATGTCTGTGTGATATAATAAACGAGTATAATTGGTTAATTGGTCGTTTTCCTCGCTAGAGAAGTTTGAACTAGAAGCTTTAATATTATTTGGTTCTTCTTCTTTCCAAGGAGAATGATTTTGCATCGTCATAACAGAGAAAAATTGGTTTTGATTGTCTTTCATATTATCAAGAATTAACTGATAAGAGGAACTATCACTATAATTTACTCCCTGATAATGAACATCTAGTCCTTTTGTCAATAGACTAACAAATTTAGCATATCCTAAAGATTTATAAATAATATTTCTAGAATAATTTGTTGGAGCAGCCAAGTGGATAGCAATGCGATTCTTGCATTCAAATTGGTCACTGATGACAGGAAATTTATTCATTTTAGGAACAACTTCTGTATAAGCAACAGAAATACTAGGTGACAAATTATAAAATGGTAGACCGGTTAGCGATTGAAACTCCATATTTGCTGTTCCACCACCATAGCCATCTGATTTCATTAAGCCACTTGTAGTTTGATTCTTAATTTCTTGAATATTTGAAATAGGGTTTTGAGAAAGCTTAACCCCTTCAACACGAGCAGGATCAGAAAAACTTTCACTCAATATATAAACAACTGTTTGTTCCTCTATCTTATTCGTTCGTTCTGCATTTAAAATTTGAGAAGTTTTTTGATATTTTTGCTCAATTGCTTTAATTTTTTTGGCACTATAACCCTGTGGCTTATACATAGTACTATCTGATAGTTGCGATAACCATACAAATGCAAGTGAACGCGAACGAGCATTTACCGTGTTTCCATACCAAGTCAAATCTTCATAGTTATTAAGAACAGAAATTATAGGTATGTTTTCTCGGATTTTACCATCTTTTCTATTTGTAAATATCCCCACAATTGACATTAAGAATACTACTGTCAGCATCAAAACAGATAAGCGATATTTATAATTTGGTATAATCTTATTCGCCAATACTTTTTTTCTGAAAAAAATATACAAACTTACTATCACAAAAAGCCCTAATAAAATATATAGTATATATGCAAAACCATTAATAAATTCTAATAGTAGTTTAGGTTCCTTTAACCAAACAATATCACTAGGTAATATCGGTTCTTGACGAAATTGAAATTTGAGGCTACTCGCTATAGTCACCCCACTAATAATTAGCAAAATAAATATAGTAGAAATTAAAAAATGATTAAATACTAGATAGATAATTAAAAAAGTAACAAAGAAAATAATAATTTGAAACGGTGTTGCTCCTGTTGAAAGGCGAAATTCTGCATCTCCTCTTATGCTATTTTGTATTGTAAAATTAAAAATAATTGCAAACAGTAAACTTAACAAACTAGCAACTGAAAAACTAGCTTTATTTTTATAAATATCCTTTATTGCTTTTACTGAGAAAAAACTAGGAGTGATAAGTAGAATAGTTAAATAAACAAGTAATCCTATTAAAGAAAAGGCAAAGTAATCAGTTATTTGAAATTTATTATTAACAATAAATTTATTTAAAAAACTGCTCTGTTTAAGAAACTCTAATGTTTTACTGTCTAATAATATGAAATTCAATAATACTTGTGATAAAAAGAATGTTTCTAAAATATCATAATTTTTTTCATCAATTGCCAAACTATCTAAAAAATTTATATTATTTAATTTTGGAGTATATTTAAAAATAATTGCTATCAATAATGTCGGAATAATAAAAATCAAAGAGTTAAATTGCAATAAATGGTTAGTTTTAAAATCCCAGAAATCATAAGAAGGTACAGTTAAGTGTATGGATATTTCTAGTAAATAAGAAAAAATTAAATATCCTACATAAATAAATAATATAAAAAAATGTAATTTTTTATTTAAGAGCTTTGATACAATATACCCCAAACATACTGTGATTATCAATACACATAGTAATCCCAGTATCATATAAGAATTGACTGTCTTGCTTCTATTTTCTTCTAGTATAAAATTTAACCAAGCCCCTATTACATTAAAAAATAAGAAGCTGATTAACAATATACTAAATTGTCTATAATATTTAATTAAAAATTTCATAATGATTGCCCAATAAAATTGATTTATCTTAATTACTAAAAGACAAATCTAAGTAGTCTTTAATAAAGAAATTTCCTCAATGTTTGTTATAAGATAAAATCAACTTGAAAAGCTTCAAGAAATAATTCTTCTTTTTAATCTTCTCAGCAAATATTTAATAGCACTCCCTGGTCCACGATAGATATATTTCAGAGCGCCTTTAATACCACCAATATTGTCAAAATTTATATAGGTATTTGGTAAGGTATCTGGACGAATATTTAAAACGGTATTGTCCACAAAAGGAGTGATATAAATCTCATTTTTAGAGATTGCATAGTCATAACGTTGAGACCAAGCTAAATAAACTAAAATTCGCTCAATGGAATGTAGAATGGTATGTTGAGGCAATGGTTCTGCTGGAATATCAGCATTTTGCAAATTCAAATCAAATAAAGGCTTCAGAGCATCATATTTGAACCAAATAAAGGTTCCATAACTCATGATAAACGTATTTAATTGATTGAAATCTATAGATCGTTTAATATTCATTCGTTCCCAGAGCAGATTCATATCGTCTGCAAATTTATTTTCGTTCCACGGATCAACAATCTTTGTATAACGGAAAAAAGTTGGAATATCAGCAATAACTAAACCTAACCGTTCATCATTTTCCAAACTAGCTATAACTTTATCCGCCGGTTTGATTAACATATCAAAAAGTTCATTTCTCCATGAATCTCCTACCCAATGCGGATACTCTGGAGATTTTTTCGTATGAAAATGACCAATATAATCATATTTTGATAGTTCTTTTTTGAGTCTCAACATTGGAATAACATCACGACCGCGATTTCCAGTAATATAAACTTTACCTGCTTTACCGTGTTCTGTTAAAATCTTCTCAATTTCTACTTTCTTTTTCTCAGAATCTGTTGTTAAAAATAAATCATAAGTAAAATGAAAATTTTCAAAAGCCATTAAAAATTCTTCCAACAGATCCACATAATAAGTATGGAGATGCACCGCCACTTTTTTTTGATTTGAATACTGAAGTTGATTATCTTTTAATACTTTTCTATCAAGCAAATATGGAGGTGTTGGTAAACTCATATCAGACATATGAGATAAAATAAATTCTATTGGATAATCTGATACCTGTTCAATTGCTTTCAGTAAGTAAGGAGCTAAATGTTGAGTCAAATCAAATGTTTTTATCTTAATAAAAGGAACATGGTTTTCCAACAAAACATGCGGATAATGAATTGTGAAGTTACTATGGAAAAAGTCATCTTTTAAAGGAATCGTATTCAAAATTGTCTGATATTTAAAACCTGCATCTACAAATTTCTTGGTGTACTGGGTTTCATAATTATCAATAACCTTTTGTACATCTATATAATTTTCAACCGATTGCCAGAAATTTTGAAATACAGTTGACTGAATTAGTCTATTTTTAAAAGAAATAAAATAAGATTGAAGATGCTCATTAATGAACAGATTTCTTTGTTTCACTTCCTGATGATTCGTCATTCCCCAAAAGTCTACTTCTGAATCAGACTCATACTTTTGATAAATCGGTTCCATATCCCAAAGTGGACCAAAACAAGTATCGTTCATCACAGTAATTGAATCGTATTCTTTCAACTTATCAAAACCAACTAAAGCCATACCATCATGCCATGCTCCAAAATCATAACCAGTATTTTCACGTTGAATAAATTCATCAATTAACTTTTTTTCACGAAGTTTCTCTACTTCAGATAGACTTAACTTGCTATTTGAAATAAAAACAAGCTTTTCAAATAAAGGCCGCATATGTTCAATTTGGTAAAATACATGTCGACTGATATGATCGTATTTATTAAAATGAACATAAATTAATAATCGTTTCATTGTCTTCTCCTAAAAAAGTTAATAATTTTAGTGGGAATTATCCAACGTCGGCTTCCTATAACTACATTGTGTTCATGAACTAATTTTTGATAGTTATATTCTAACTGTTGAATGTGTTCTTCCAAATCCGTAATGTTATCCAGCAATTTCTGGTTAAGTCCATTCGCCTCTGATAGTTCAGTCAAAACTGAACCTTCTTTCATAGGGTCAAAAATATCTTTCATTTCATACGAAAAAAGAAATTCTGAATCACCAACAGCATCAATCTGATAATGAAGCTGAGGATCATTTTTCCCGAAAAGTAATTCATTAGAAAGCAAAAGTCCATTTGTAAAAGTAACTTCCACTTCTGTCTGCTTATGGTAAGTTTTTAGACTAACGTTTTTATAATAATTGGGAACCTCAGATAAATCAACTCTCAATTTAGCTGCTTCATATGGAATCTGAAAATAAATCTCATCTGCATATTGTAATGGAAATTTCAGACTATTTGTTTCTGAAAATTCTTCATCTGCTCGTGCATAAAAAATCGTAATAGGCTGCTTCTTTATATTCAATATGGAATGATTTGGCAATGTTTCTCCTAACAAGGGGCTAAGAGCTTGTAGGGATTTTTCTGTTCTTGTTGAAAGGGATGCTATATTTGCAAGTAAACTATCATAACACTTATCAAGCGTATAAAGCTGTTTAGCTCTCTCACTTGCAAGAACTGCATTATTCTTATTTATATCAAAATTTTCAAGAAAATCTGCCATCTTATCAGCCAATGAGTTGATATTTCCCAACTGATATGTCGTACCACTACGAAAATATTCTTTCACTGATTTATAGCCATTATTATTTGAAACTATTGTAGGAACTCCCCTCAAAATAGATTCAATAAAAACAAGAGGAAAGGCTTCAGATTTAGAAGTGTATACACAAATATCTGAATCTGTCACTTTTTTCCATGGTTGATCATTATAACCCCAAAATTGGACATTAGTTAATTCATATTTTTCAATATAAGCATCACACTCTTCTTTTGTCTCTTTTTGCCAATCACCAATAAAAATTAGGGGAATATCATTGCGCCTAAGTTTTTTATATGCTTTAAGAAGCTCAATTTGATTTTTATTTTCATTTATTACACCAATTGAAATGATTCTTCTTTGAGTGGACTCTGCCAAAGCTTCAGTTGTAAATTGTGTATAAGGAATAAATGTTTCTAAATTAGCAGGATTGTTATTTAACTCAGCTAATTTTTGGGCTAGATTTCCCCGTACAGAAAAAACTTTATCCGAATTCTCAAAAATAAACTTCATTTTTTTTGCATAATATTGAAATTCTCTCTCTGGAAATTCATGGATAAGCCAAAAATGTGAAATATCCTCACAGGCCGCTGCTACAGCTCCTTGAAAAACATTTGCTGTATTAGAAATAACTAAATCAATATCTTGCTCAACAATAATATCTCGTATTTCTTTAATATTCTTTTGATAAAAAACAATACGTTCTTCTCTAGAAAATAGTAATTCACCGGGTGCTTCTTCCCACCACCATTTTATCGTAGATAGTGGAAACAAGTGAATATTGGCATTAGACAGCTTGCTTTTATAACTTGTATGAGTCGGGTGCCCATTTTCAGGATAAACATTATAAATATCATAGCCTATTTCAGATAAATAAACCATTAAATTCGTTATTGATTTTTCGGCTCCATTATCTAATGTTCCAGTTGGAGAGATAAATAAAATACGCTTTACCATAATTAAGCCCTCGCTTTGTAAAGTTTTATGTGTGCGATTCTTGCCAACTTCCATTTCTAACAAGTAAGCCCGTTGCAGAATCTAATGCAGATTCGTCATCCTCTGGAATATCATTCCGTTCAATAAAGACGATTGGAGCTTTTGAAGATACTGCAAAAGCTAAAACACGTTTGTCAGCATCACGAACTGTTGCTTCTAATCTTAAACGAGCATGGTTTAAATAAGGAAGCTTACATGTATAGATGACTTTCTTTTCGCCTGTCCCACCAATTTTTAAATCCATAGAATTATCATTATAATATCCATAATTAGTGTTAATATCAACAAATGACATAGCAATATGGGTTTCGATATTTTGGAGTTGTTTAAAGGTAAATTCAAATTTCAATTCATCGTCTGGCGTTACTTGATTTGGAGATAACAATTTCACTTCAAAGTTCTCAACTAATGCAACTTGTTTCATTTTATTCTCTGAAGCAGTATCTTTCTCTTGCGTTGGTTGAATAGCATTATCAAAGCTATACTGATTCGCAACATCATCAGGATTTCCAATCGCCTTAATCAAGCCATCCTCAATCAAAACAGCTTTATTACAATATTTTTTAACAGCGCCCATATCATGCGTAACAAGAATAGTTGTTTTCCCAGATTTTTTTCGTTCTAAAAAATAATCGTTACACTTTCTCTGGAAAGCTTCATCACCGACTGCAAGAACTTCATCAAGAATAAGAACATCACCTTGTGCTTTAATCGCGACCGAAAATGCCAAACGAACCTGCATTCCGCTTGAATAATTCTTCAATTTTTGATTCATGAATTCATGTAATTCAGCAAAATCAACAATGTCATCGTACATAGCATCAATTTCTTCTGTTGTAAAACCAAGCATAGCACCATTCATATAGACATTTTCCCGTCCAGTCAATTCTGGGTTAAAACCAACACCAAGTTCAATAAAGGAAACCATTTTCCCATTGACTGTGACTTTCCCTTTCTCAGGAACATAAATTTGCGAAATGATTTTTAAAAGAGTAGACTTTCCTGAACCATTACGACCCACAATCCCAAAGAAATCACCTTCCTCAACCTCAAAGTTAATATCTTTTAAAACATGTTGTTCCGTATAGCCTTTAATCCCCTTAAAATAATTGACTAAATTGGTACGTAAACTTTGCGTTGCTTCAGTAGGAAGTTTAAAATACTTGCTGACATGATCAACTTTTACTGCAATTTTTTTATCTGACATTATAAAATCTCCGCGAATCTCTTAGCATTTTTGTGGAAAATATAATACCCAATTCCAAAGATAAAGAAAGGAAGAATGTAGGGCACCATAGCAACACCTTTATGACCAATTAAATCCCAGCCACGCATGCTTCCTGAAAAAACAATATAGTGCCGCAAATCTTGAATGATCTGTGCCAAAGGATTTAACATCATGAGTTTTGCAATTGTCACTTGACCACGTTGCAAAATAAAGGTAAGAGAGTAGATAATAGGTGTCGCATACATTCCTGCTTGCATCACTACTTCCCAAATCGGACCAATATCTCTATATTTAACAAATAACGTTGCTAACATAAAAGCGATTCCTGTTGAAAATAAAATCAATTCAACAAATAACGGAATAACTGTAAACCAGCCCATTGATACTGCTACTCCATTAACTAAAGCAAAGATGAAAACAACCAATAAATTAATAGAGTAGTTAATTGCTGCACCAACAACTGAAGAAATAACAATGATCTCTTTTGAAAAGTTAAGTTTTCGAAGCAAATCACCACGAGCAACAATAGACATCATCCCCATATTTGTAGCTTCTGAAAAGAAATTCCAAGTTACCATACCAACTAAAAGACCGATAGCATAGTGTGGTGTTCCATCATCAAATCTCAAAAATCGCACAAAAACTAAATACATAATCGTAAACAAAAGTAAAGGTTTCAAAATGGACCATAAATGCCCAATCAAACTTCCTTGATACCGTAATTTAAAATCTGTTTTAATCATCTCGCGTAAGAGAATCATATTTTTTCGACTAAATAAGTCCATTATTACTCCTTATAAGCAAATTTTGTGAGAATCAAAGTGGTGAAGACAAAAGTATGGAAAGCACGATTTTTTTGGAAACCATATTTCCGTAGACGCTTATATCGTTCTGTTAAAGGTACTTCCATGATTGTCACAAAATTTTCAATCATTTCTTTATTTTGAGTAGTCAGAGGCAAGGCTAATAAATTCTTTGCTTGTTCTTGGCTATCTTGAATCAATTTCCAATACTTGGCAAAAAGGATATGCGGGCGAATCCAATTTTGCATTCTTTTTCTGAGTGTTCTTGCACCTAAAACATTATTTGAATGTTGCCGATACAATTCACTTGGTCGATCTATATAGACTAAGTGGCCAAAGGCTGCTGCCAGCAAAGCCAAATACCAGTCATGCATAAGTAAGTCATACTCCTCCTGCCCAGTCCATAAATCAGCCAGAGCTTGATTAATCATGGAAACGCCACCAGTCACCGTATTTTCTGTTATTTCCTGAAGCAATTCTGTATTTGCATGATCCGACTGTGTTCGAATCATACTTTCATGTACGACATTTAACTCTTGATCAACAACTTTTAAATCCGTGTAAACCAATAAAGGCTGATTATCATCGTATTTAATCGCTTCTTCTAGCTGCATTTCTACTTTCTCAGGCAACCAAACATCATCCTGATCACTAAAAAAGTAGACATCTGACATTTGATGTTTCAAAAGATGAAAGAAACTTTTGATAACACCAAGATTTTCAACGCTATCAGGATTGACAAAATGAATGCGATTATCTTTTTGACAAAAATCTTGAATAATCTCACGTGTCCTGTCCTTAGATCCGTCATCTCGAATTAACAGCTGCCAGTCTGTATAGGTCTGTTGCCTAATGCTCTCAATTTGTTCTGCTAAAAACCGCTCACCATTGTAGGTGGACATGAGAATCGTCACTTTCATGATAAAAATAATTCCTCGTATTCACCCACAATTTTTTCCCAGGTGTAGTTTTCTTTCATATTTTCTTTGGCAGCTTGACCTTGGTCTGAAAAGTCGGACTGTTTATCTACCTGATGAAGGAGATCAACTAGGCTATCTTCTTTCTTATCCCAGTAAAGAACTGTTTCTTTTGCCACTTGTTGATTAAAGTCAACATCCAGCACTAAATTCAAATCTGTCTGAGCTAGCGCCTCTAACAGTCCAGGATTGGTTCCTCCGACTTCGTGACCATGAATATAAGCAAAAGCTTGATTGCGAATATACTTCAATAAATCTTGATCATAAATGGTTCCAACAAACTTAATTCGTTCATCTTGGTCAAAATTTGTTTTTTGTCGTAGTTCTTCAAAATAAGCACTGCCTTGATGATTGCAGACAATCAGTAAATCTCGTTGCGTCTGTGACTTCATAAACTCACGAATGATAATTTCATAGTTATTTTCTGGAACAAAACGTCCAACAATCAAATAATAGCTTTTTTCCTTACTTGCCCATGTATCAAAAAAGTGTCGGACTTTTTCATCTTGAACAGTTAAAGACGACAAGCGCAAATCTGTTCCATAAGCGATAAAAGTCGTTTTAGACCATGGATAGGACTTTTTGATATAGGTTTCAATTCCTTGATTGTCCGAAATGACTAAATCGGCATGTTTGGTCATCATTTTCTCAGAATATTTAAGGTAATTTTGAACGGACTTGGACCACTTAGTTCGTTTCCATTCAAGTCCATCAGGATTGATATACAAGACACCACCAGCATGATGAATTTTTCGAGCAAAAGGTGCGATAAAAGCTCCAATTGTATTCCCTAAAATATAAAAAATCGGTTGATCAATTTTTTGATTTTTCACTAACTTCAAAGCATAGTTAATTGCTATCATATCATAGGCAATAACGCGAGCTGGACCAAGTTTTGGTGCTTTAATCGTAAAACAATCTACGCCTTTGTAATCAAAATGATGATAAGCTTCATCATCTGATAAACAAGCCACATGATACTGAATCTGTGATGAAATTTGATGTTCAACCAAATTTTCTACAAAAGTCTCAAATCCACCGTACTTTGCAGGAAGACCACGACTTCCAATAATGAATACATGTTGCATGATTTTCCTCATTTCAAGATTTTGCAATCTAATCTATTATATCACTTTATAAATCGTTTGTGTAACATAAAATAGAAAAGCAACCTTTCGGCTGCTTCTACCTTATTTCTTCCCTTGTTTATAAAATTCCTTGAGGGCATCTTGCCAAGTTGGAATGACAAAGCCGGTTGCCTTAGCTTTAGCTAGGCTCATAGTAGAATTGAATGGTCGCTTCGCTTTCGCTGGAAATTTACTAGAATCTACTGGTAAAACTTCAACATCTGTATCTTTTAAAATTTCTACTGCAAAATCATACCAAGTCGTATCTTCTATAGCATCATTTGACAAATGGTAATAACCAAATTCTTTTTGATTTTCTGCTAAGTAAGTCATAAATTCAGCCAACGTTCGCGTCCAAGTTGGACGACCATGCTGGTCATTAACAACCGTCAGGGTTTTATGTGTTTTGGCTAAATTCTGCATGGTAAAAACGAAGTTCTTTCCATAATTTCCAAAGACCCAAGCTGTGCGGATAATGTAGAAACGGCTAGAATATTTTTCAACCAACTCCTCTCCCATACGCTTCGTGCGACCATATTCTGTTTGAGGATCTGGTCGATCATCTACTTCCCATTCTTGCCCAACTGGCTTATCTCCAGCAAAGACATAGTCTGTAGAGATGTAAACAAGTGTTGCTCCATGGGCTTCTGCCGCCCTTGCGACATTCTCTGTCCCGGTCACATTAATGACATAGTCCAGTTCTTTACCTTCGTCTTCTGCTGCGTCTACAGCTGTATAGGCAGCGCAGTGATAAACCAAACTTGGCTTCACTTCTGCAAAAACCTTCTCTACCATTTCGGCATTGGTAATATCCATTTCTGTCACGTCAACTGCCACATACTCTTCATTGCGTTCATCTAAAAGATAACGAAGTTCTGTCCCAAGTTGTCCATTAGCACCTGTAATTAAAATCATTTGACATTCCTTTCTGAATAATAAACATTCAATGAACTTAATTATACCAAAAAAAGCAGAAAAAATCTGCTTTTTCTACTCGCTCTTTTCTTTAATAACATAAATTGGCCTTTTTTTGGTTTCCATAAAAATTTTCCCAATATACTTACCAAGAATGCCAATTGTCAACAACTGAAAACCACCTAGAAAAAGAATAATCGAAACCATAGAAGGCCAGCCAGCTGTAGGATCCCCAAAAATCAAGGTACGAATAATGACAATAATGATAAGGAAAAATGCCAATAAGCAGGCAACAATACCTCCCCAAAAAGCTATTGTCAAAGGAGCATCTGAAAAGTTTATAATCCCTTCTAGAGAATAATTCAATAATTGCCAGAAATTCCAACTGGTTTTTCCTGCAACTCGCTCCACGTTCTTATATTCCAAATATTTTGTTTTAAATCCAACCCAAGCAAAAATCCCTTTGGAAAAACGATTATACTCAGAAACCTCTAAAACAGCATCTACCATTTGTCGACGCATGAGACGGAAATCACGCGCTCCATCTACCATCTCAACTTGGCTAATTTTATTAATCAATTTATAAAACATCTTCGCAAAAAAACTACGAATCAGAGGTTCTCCCTCGCGTGTTGTACGACGCGTTCCTACGCAATCCAATTCAGCATTTTCATCTAGCATATTTTTCATTTGAATCAATAATGCAGGTGGGTCTTGCAAATCCGCATCCATGACAGTCACTAAATCACCAGTTGCACGTTTGAGACCCGCATACAGAGCTGCTTCTTTCCCAAAATTTCTCGAAAAAGAAAGATAACGAACACTATTATTTTTCTGACTGAGCTCTCGTAAAATAGATAAAGTTCTATCTTTTGAGCCGTCATTGACAAAGATATATTCAAAATGATCATTTATCTGAGATTTAATTTTTTCCATTTCCGCATAAAACAACGGAAGCGACTCTTCCTCATTAAAACAAGGAATGATGATTGAGATTGTCATTTTAGCCTCCTTATATCATTAAATATATTCTAACACAAAAATAAAAAAGTTAGGAACAAAGCCCAACTTTAAAAGGGATATTTAAAATAAATGATTTGCTAACTATTCACAAGCAACCCCATCTCCGTCTCTATCCAATTTACTACTATAACCATGCTGTCCACGATAAATAGGAGTTACACCGGCTCTTCGGGCAGCTTCACAATTTGGATATATATCCGGATTCGCTATATTTCCTGAATTAGAAGACGATTGATGAGAAATTGGAGCCCCTAACCCAACAGCATACCAACTAATGCCTTCATAACGCCAACCAACATGAGTTAAATGCACTTTTTCTGCTTCAGATAATGTGTAATGATGACTACCCGCTCTAGCATTTGGATTATAAAGTCTATACAATGGATACTGACCAGAAGATTTCCAAGCTACTCCCTCATATTTCCATCCTGACTTAATAAGGAAATCTCTTTCATTAGCATTCAAAGTATAATGGTGATCGCCAGCATTAGGGTTGTACATTCTATATACATCCTGTCCTTTCAAGGAAGCGATCCAACCTCTCCCCTCATAACGCCAGCCAACTCTTGAAAGCATTTCCTTTTCATTCCAATTCGCTGTATAAAAATGTTCGCCACTATTTGGATTATACAGACGGTACATTTCTAAACCTTCATTATCAGCCTTTGCCTTTTCAATTCCCAACAACATTATTAATGTTAAGAAAACAAAACCGCTTAGTGCTTTTTTCATTTAAAATCACTCCTATCTTTAGCTATTAAATTTTAAAACCATAATATTGAAGCACTGTTAATACGACAGACATCATTATAAAGACCAATGCAATAAATAAAACAAAGGTATCTCTTTTCTCCTCTTCTTCTGAAGAGAGTGTCGGATATACTGGCACAAATAGTTTAATATTATTAAACGTTAAACCTAAAAGTAAAATAACCCCAGTAAAATATCTCCCTTGAACACCTTGAATAGCAATTTCATTAACTTTTCCCCACATTAAATAAGCTGTCATTAAAATGCCAAACGTAACTCCAATCCCGACTAAAAAAGTTCCATATTTACTAATCTTAGGTAAAGGATTATATTGAGGTATCATAAATATGACACAACTGATAAATATTAAATAGAACCATAGTAAATTTCCTAAACCATAGGTTAACCAACCAAATGTAAATAGGGAGGGGATTTTATTTGGAATTAAATTCACCCACTCTTGCACAATCATTCTTGTAAATTCACTCATATGCTCTAATGTGTATTTAATCTTTTCAACTGGATTTACATTAGAAGTTACCTGATTCATATTAATATTACTAGATAAACGTAACCAAAAGAAACTTAAAATTCCTACTAACAAGATTAATCCAATAATAAATATATAAGCATACTTATCTGGTAATTTCTTTCTTGGTATAAATAATAACAGTCCTACCAATAATACATAAGGCAATTTCATGGTAGTCATTATTAAACACAGTATTGCAAATAAAAGGATATTTGATACGGAAACCTTATCTTTTTGAACATAGTCACAAAATAAAGCAATAATTAGGAAGAGAAATCCATTCACCATACCATCTGTACTAAAAGAAGATGCTAAATATACACTCATTGGTAGCATCCCTAAACTTGCAAACAATAATTCTTTCCCCTTAGCTTTTTTTATAGCTAATCTAATTAAAAATGCATAAACAAGAAGATTACATAAACGCCCTAAAATGATTGAAGATAGAACACTCAATCCTAAAATCTTAGAAATTATCAAACCAAATACTTGAGGCAGATAAGGAATAAACGAAGAAGCATTTGTTGCTAAAAATTTAGGATAACGTGCAGTTTTTGAAGAAGTTCTAACTCTATCTAACCCTGAATGGATTAATGGTTTTTTAAATGCTTTTTCAGCTTCTACGGCATCCTTAGAAACTCTAAACTCTGCAGACTTTTTGGGTAGATAGAGATGTGCTTCTGATATATACAAAGCTCTTGAGTAATGAGCAGTCTCATCAGGAACATCCAAAACGGGAGTTAAAATAACAAAAAGTCCTCCCGAAAAAAGAATACTCAAAAATACCTTATTATGTAATTTTCCAGGTAAACAGATAGTTATGCTAAATACCAGGCCTGTTATAAGCAATAAAGTTCTTGGAATGGTAGCCGTTGAACCACCTAAATAAAAATAAGTAAGGAATAATATCCCCCATAATCCCAATAAATATTTCCAGCGTTTTGTTATATTCAATACAAAAGAATAAAACCAGTCTTTTATATTGAACGTAAATAACCAATTAGTAGACTTCTTTATCACAATTACTCATTTCTCCAATCTTCTTTTATTTTAAATAGAATATTAGCGCTTTCTCGCTAACATTAGTAACCCAAACCATTCATTCTTCAATACTTTTAAAAACAATGGTACAACATAAGCTAGTTTAGAGTGAATATTTACTTTTTGTACACCTTGTCTGATATATTTATTCTTTTCCCAGTTTTTTCCAAAATACTTTTCCATGAAGAGGATAATATCTTTAAAATCTTGCTTCTTCACTTCTGGATATTTCAACAATCTGTAGGTATGACCAACACATAGATGTTCCAAGGCCAAATATTGTAATTCTTCTTTATATTTATCAAAATCATCACCAAATAAAGCAAACAGATACTCTAAAGCATCATAGATATCAAAAATATTTGACTTGCTTGAATTCATGATTGAGCCCGGAGTATTAATGACATAATTAATTAGTGGTCTTTTTATATATGCAATATTAGTTGATTTTGACGTTAAATATGGCATTACTGCCAAATCTTCATATAATTTCCCTTTTGGAAACTGTATTCCATCATATAGACTTATTTTACAAATTTTAGACCAAGCAGCATGCTTTATAACCATATAATCTTCTTTTTGACTATATTTCTCAGAGTAAGGATGAACTCTTAGGACATTGATAAGTTTTCCTTGAAAGTCTACTAAATTAATATCAAAAAATATTATATCTGCTCCTTGCTCTTTAACCTTTAAAAATTCTGTAATAAACGATTCTTCCCAAAAATCATCTGAATCAAGCGAAACAGTGTACAAACTATCTTCAATGTGGACAAGACCAAAATTACGAACATCTGCAAGTCCTCCATTTTCTTTTGAAAACAGTTCGATAAATGGATATTTTGCAACATATTCCTTAATAATCTCTTCCGAATGGTCCGTACTCCCGTCATTAACACAAATAACGCGGATCGCGCATTTCTCTAAATTGTCTTGATTGACAATACTATCTAAGCATCTTCTTAAATATTTTTCTGTATTATAAACGGGAATAATGACAGTTAAATCATATTTCATCCTTATTTCCTTTTCTTCTCCCAACTACCATATAAATACCAAAAATACCGACTAAATAAGCGGTCATAACAATCAAAAAGCTGAGTGCTGCACCGAACATATGATAACGATAAATAAATAGTTCCGTTACCAATTTAGTAATAACTAATAAAACAATATATAAACCTACTAATAAGTGTTGCTTTCGAATAATGGTTAGAATATTTTCAAAAACAATGGCTAAGGCATATAAAACTCCCGCAAAGATTAGAATTGCAAAAGGAAGAGTGTATTGTGATAATGCCACTCCAAATACTAAACTAAGAATTGGAGTACCTATGAAGTAAACCACTATCGTAATGGCTATACCACCTATGAATAAATAAAACAAGAGCTTTTTAACAATTAGAGAAAATTCTGCATACTTTTCTCTATTCCACAAAATAGCCATTTGGGTTATTAAGGGTCTCACCATTAAAATGATGAGACTCATAAAAAAAACAGGCATAAAAAGAATATTAAAATCACGTTGCATGCCAGTCTGTAAAACTCCTTGATTTAAGCCTTTTTCAATAATAATTTTAGGTTCATTTAAAATATACAATAAAATAAATCCATTTACAAATAATGGCCAACAAGCCAGAAAAATATCTTTTATATCTTTTTTGTAATTGCTAGAAAAGAGTTCTTTCCAATGAATCGTTTCAAAATACTTAAGAAAACTGGTTTCATAAAAAATGATCACCAAGCCATTCCAAATGACTAAAGAAAATAGACCTACAATCACAGACTTGGAAAGCAAGATACTAAGAAATAAAACAACTGCACTAGTGGAATAACGGTAAAACATTGTTTTCCCAGCTATATCCATACGTTCTCTTTGTTGAAATAAGCCTTGAAATAAATCAGATACCGCATCCCACATACGATACAAAATCATTAAAAATGTCAGTAAAATCGTTTCAAAAGAATAACGGCCTTCTCCGACAATATATAAATAGGGATACAATGTAACCAACATCGCTAAAATTGTTATCAACCTAGTTTGAAAATATCCTATGAAAGAATGCTTTTGATTCACATCCGTTCCTTGATAATTTCTGACTTGGAAAAGTCCGATAACAATCCAAAGAGTCCCAATGGAATTCGCCAAGCTAAATTGGTCTGCTACTTTGGCAGAAGTTAATCTTGTTACAATCAGTAGATAAAGGACAGAAACTCCTGAAGCCGCTAAATTCCCCAATAAATTCCAAAAATAAATCTCTTTAGCAGAAGGATTAGTTTTTATTTTCATCTTTCTCCCTCAGTGCGATTGTTTGAACTAAATTTTTAAATTTCGTATCTAATTTTGATAATTTAATAGTGAGTTGGAATTGATTGATGAGTAATAAAAAAATGACAAATAAAAAGATAAAATTGACTGCTGATACAATTCCTAATGCACTTGCAATTGCTTCCGCTAAACTTGGGAAGATGCTAAATACTAATAGAATTAAAGAGAAAAATACCCAAAATATAGCATCGTTGATTTGAACTTGTGATTTTCGAATGCTACGTAAAATAAAGGCACAAGTCATAATAGAGACAAAAATCAATACAATTTGAAACCAAATAGTCATTTAATGTCTACCCTCTCTTTCTGAAATTCTGAATAATCAAGATAGATACAAACATGTGCGTCATATATTGAATAGAGCGAGAAAGTGTCAGATAACTCTCACCAGCTTGCCTCTCTTCCATTCGTACTTGGGCTTCTGCCACTTTCACACCATGGCGAATTAGATATGAGACGGTATCTGGCTCAGGTCCATAATTGATATTGAGAGCAAATTCTTTGATAAGTCCTTCAGAAAACATCCGCATACCAGAAGTTGGATCATTGATTGTCTTTCCTGTGGTTAATTTAATGGCTGCGCTAATGAGAATATTCCCCATCATCCGTAGAGACGTTTCGCGCTTTTCTGTCACAAAGCGAGATCCGATAACCATTTCGTAGCCTTCATCCATTTTCTCTTCTAAAACTGAGATATATTCAGGCAAATGTTGCCCATCCGCATCGAACTGCACTGCCTTTTTATATCCTTGCTCATAAGCATATTGAAGTCCTGTTTGAAATGCACCTGCCAATCCTAAATTGACCGGCAAATCCACAATATTATAACCGTTTATATGGCAAATAGCTGATGTTCTATCCTTTGATCCGTCATTGATAATCACATAATCATATTGTGAATAATTCAAGATAATATTTTTTACAACATTTTCGATAGAGCCTTCTTCATTGTAGGCAGGGATAATAATCAATAAATCCGAAGATTTCACTTAATCTCATTCTCCTTAAAAATTATATAACCCCATTATACTATATCCACACGGCATTTTCTACTATTTCCATAAAAGAAACAAGAAATTCTCAATTCTATAAATCAAGATACTTTTATTTTATACCAAAAATTCCGCATTAAAAAAACAAATTTTACATAGACTAAATGCTGGTTAAATATTTTTGCGATGAAATCCATCGTTTCTAAAGCTTTATTGTCATTTCTTCATCGTTTTAACTGAGATGTTTACTATTAATTTAATATTAAAGAGATTTTTTAAATAATCAAAATAATCCCTTGGTGTAATGAACCAAGGGAAAATCCGTTACATATTATCTTTCACTGCTACTGCTACCATTTTTGCTTTGGCACGTACCTGATCCGCTACTATCATCTCCATTGTCACAATGACTTTTCTTTCACCCAATTCTTCAAGTCGAGAGACAACCGTAATTTCCTCATCAATAGGTGTTGGACTTTTATAATCTACTTCCAATCGAGCGGTAATAAATCGTCCAATCACCGTTTTTTCTGTCAAATCTAACCCCTTATTTTGATGGGCAAACCAAGCTGCTGAAGCGGTACCGTGACAATCAAAAATCATGGCAATCATACCACCAAATAGATTAGCTGGAACACCACCAGTATACTGGCGAGCTGGTGTTATCTTACTAATACAACTTGTTCCATCAAGACTAGGATAAGTTTTTAAACGCAAGCCTGACTCATTCTTAGGACCACACCCCCAACAATGTTGGAATCGATCGCCATAAGTATCTTGAACGGCAATGTTTTTTGTTTCTAAAGTCATTTAATCTCCTTTTTAAATTGAATTTTTAAGCGCTTTCAAAGTTATTATATCAATCTTTTTATGAAGAGTAAATACGAAGTAGATTCAAAATATTTTAATTGTTCGTCTAAGCAGAATTTATAGAAAAGTGGCGTGAGAAAGACTTAGCTGGAAAATATTCAGTTTGTTTAGTTTGAATGAGAGTGCTAAAAATTTAGACTTGACAAAGAGGAGAATGTTTCCTATATATGCTTGACGATTATCTATACTGAGAAATAAAATTGATTGATTTGCCCTTGAAATTCAACAGATTTACATCAGGTAAATGTTACACCTACTCAAAAATACTTTTTATTCATTTAAATATCTTTCTAGGATATCTGTTTTCTGTTTTTGAATTTCTACAATCTTACTTTCTTCAATCACAATCAAATCTTCTAATTTTTCTATTTGTTTTATTGCTTCATTCTGATGTTCTATATTACAATTTTTGCTAAGAAGAGATTGACGAGTTTATCGAAGGCATTTTCACGTCCGCCAACATTATACTTACGAAGAATTGTTGCGAATTGATTATATTTTTTTTGAACTTCATCGTGTGCGATTTCTTTTAAATCAGCAATTGAAGATTTCGCTTGTCCAATTTCAAAAGGCTTAATGTTAGCTTCTAATACTCCATTTGTAACATAATCTTGTTGATAGACATCACGCCAAATTTCGAATTTGTCATTTCCTCCTTTAGCATCATTATATGATTTTGGATTATCCAGAGTTGAAAGAAAATCGGTATTATCAATCAAATGAATTGCATGATACATCCGTTTAATCTCACCAGCTTCAATTTGAGAAGCATATAAAACTAGAGCTCTTGCCTTATTTTCTTGTTTTTCATATAAGAAAAGTTGACCACCATCAACTTCTGTATTTTCCACTCTTTATCAAATTCATTTCCAAAAGTCTTAGCTTCAAGGTGTACCTTCATTATCTTCAACTGTTATATCAGCATTCCCAGATTTCGTATTACGTCCTAATTCCCAAAATTAAAATATAACCTACATATCAATACAATACTTCAATAAAAACTTCTTATCTAAAGTCTTATCTTATCTCAGAACAGACCATTTCCTTACACTTCGCCGATAGATCATCTCGTATAAGCAGTGATACTACCTCCACATGATGCGTTTGAGGAAATAAGTCAACCGGCTGGACTTTCTTCAGTTTATAACCCAGTTCTTGGTAGAGCTTGATGTCACGCGCCATGGTTGCTGGGTTGCAGGATATGTAGATAATTTTCTTTGGTTCCATACTGACACTGGATTCGATGAAGCTTTCTGTCAATCCTTTACGTGGTGGGTCAACCAGAATAACGTCTGGTTTGATTCCTTGCTTACTCCAGTTAGCCATAGCATTTTCTGCTGAATCACAAACATAATGGGTATTAGTAATGCCGTTGATTTCCGCATTCTTTTGACTATTTTTGACAGCTTCTGGAATCACTTCTACACCATAGACCTGCTTGACCTGCTTAGCGACTGACAGACCGATAGTCCCGATGCCTGAGTAAGCGTCAAACACCACATCATCTGCGGTTAGCTCGGAAAAGTCAATGGCTGTCTGATAAAGCTTTTCTGCCATCTCTGTATTGACTTGGTAAAAGGCTGGTGCAGCAATTTGGAAGTCATTATCCAGCATGCGATCTGTGATATAGTCGTATCCATAAAGTGTCCGAAATTCCCATCCGAAAATCGCATTGCCCGGCTGGTCGTTGATATTCTGCATGATGGACTTGATAGTTGGGAAAGCCTCTGTCAAACGTTCAATCAACTGCTCCACTCGGAATATTTTAGGTCGAGTTGTTACCAGAATTACCATGATTTCCCCTGAATAATGGCCACGGCGAACAACTAGATTGCGAATGAGACCAGTCTTTTCCTGCTCATCGTAAGGTTTAAGGTCAAAGCGACGGAGCAAGTCGCGTGTAAAGAGGATAACTTGGTCAATGACTGGATCCTGAATATAGAAATCTTCAATCGGCAGGAGGTCATGGGAATTTTTGCGGAAAAATCCTGTTTCCAGTTGACCATTTACACGGCGGACAGGCACTTGAGCCTTATTTCGGTAACCCAATGGCTGCTCCATACCAAGGGTAGGTGCTACCTCTACATCAGACACACCAGCAATCTTATAGAGACTATCCTTGACTTGTTTACGTTTGAAGTCTAACTGGGCTGGGTAGTTCAGATGCCCCAAGTCGGCAATTCCCGTACGAAGATAGGCCATATCAAGATTCTCATTACGCTGGTCTGAAGTGCGAAGAAACTCCTCTACTTTACCAAAGCCGATTTTTTTATTGACCTTGAGAACCCGCATAAGGATTTTTTCACTTGGTAAGGCATTTTCTACAAAGAAAACCAACCCTTCTGCCTTAGCTATTCCTGCACCATCATGACTCAAATCTACAATTTCAACTTCTATCACATCATTCTTTTTTAACATATTTTCTCTTTCTATCTGCTCTGCCATTTCCCAAAAAAAGAAAGCGACAAAATTATCACTTTCTATTATATCATTATCTGAGTCCAAGTTTTGCTAATTTAGTCTTATAAGCTTCAAAATCAACAAGCAATCCTTGACCACCATACATATCATAAGCATCTATCCAATCACCATTTTTAGGAATAGTCATCTTTTCAACACCATTACGAGCATTGGTAAGAGAAGATAAGCCATGTGTTAGTAAAAAGCTATAGGGAATATTTGTCGAAGTTAACGCAAAGACTTTTCCAAGTGCTTCAGATCCTGTAAACAGTTTCGTTGGGTCTTTTATTTGCTGAATAATCGCACTCATCACCTCTTGCTGGCGACGTGTACGTCCAAAATCTCCCTCATCATCTTTACGGAAACGCGCATAATTCAAAAGCGTACGACCGTCCATTCGTTGTTTGCCAACCTTAATCGTCTGCTCTGGAACCACGCCGTCTTTCATATTAAGATCATCCGGCACCTGAACTTCACTCACTTTTTCGCCATTGATAGTTGAAAAGTTCGCATTCATTTCAACACCATTTGGAAAAAGTGTATCAATCGCTGTTGCAAAGGTCGAAAAATCAACCAAGGCATAATATTTAATGTCAATATCAAAGTTATCTTTTAACACTTGGCGTACTAATTCAGCGCCTTGATTCTTATTTTGCTCTCCAATGGCATACGCTACATTTAACTTTTGATCATAACCCGATCCTTGGCTGACTTCATCAATGTGAACGAGCGTGTCCCTCATGAAACTGACGAGTTTCATTTTTTTATTTTTTCCACCGACATTTAAGACCATGATCGAATCTGTCCGCGTTTCAGAAGAAGATTGCCCAATTCGTCCATCTGTACCCAAAATAAGTATATTCACGCCGTCTTTTGTATCTTTCCCATGAAAAATCTCTGTTTGAGCAGCTTTTGCATTTGGATTGCTTTTAGAGGTGTTCAAACCTTTTATAAACATAAAAAGCATCCCTCCAATAATCAACACCACAAAAAGTGCTAACCAACCTAGAATCCGCTTCACACGTAATTTTCTATGTCGTTTTTCCTTTTTAGGCTTGGGCAGATTTTCTACATTTTCGGTTGTATAGTTTGGTATGCGCTCAATTTTAGATCGTTTACTACGGCGACTTCTTTCTGGATATTGAGGTAATCCTTGTTCAGTATAGCCAAAATTCTCAGGAACCTGTTGGTCAGAAAAGTTACTTCTCACTGCTCGAGCTGGCTCTATTGTTTGTTTTCCTTCTTGCTTGCTAAGAAGATATTGATACTCTTTTTTCTCGCGTTCATTTAAATAATGGATATTTTTGTAAAGATAGTCCAGTCTCAACTGCTCATGGTGGCTGAGATTATCAGATTTTTTACCCATGATTTCTCCAATCTACTTTTCTGAAATGGTATAAACAGTATAATTTCCTAAAATTTTATAAGTAATACCAATTGTTTCTAACTCTTTTATCGCAAATGATACCAAATTCGCTTTTTCATTATTGATATCCACAATGAAAAAATATTCTCCCAAGGCTGTCTTCAATGGACGGCTTTCAATCTTTGTCAAATCAATTCCCCGCCATGCAAAAGTTGCAAGAGCTTTGTATAAAGCACCAGGTAGATTATCTGGCAAAGTTAAAGCAAGCGTCATTTTCTTTTCCTTCGGATACAATGGCAAATCCGAGATTGACTGTCCAAGCAACCAAAAACGAGTGAAATTCTCATCCATTTCTTGAATATCTTCTGCAATAATCTGCAAATCATATTCACTGGCTGCAGTTTTAGGAGCAATGGCTGCATAATTTTCTTCAGGATGTTGAGCCACAAAACGGGCTGCATAAGCTGTGCTAGCTGTTATTTCGATTTTAGCTTGTGGATAATGCTGACGGATATATTTTTTGCCTTGCGCAATTGCCTGCGGATGAGAAAAGATTTTTTCTACTGGCTTATCAGTTGCTGTGACCAATAGCTGTTGTTGTATCGGTTGCACAACTTCCGCCACAGCATAAATGGCAGCCTGATGAAAAAGATAATCCAATGTTTCATGGACACTGCCTTCAATTGAATTTTCAACCGGCACCACAGAATAATCTACTTCACCTGTCTCATAAGCCTTTACAACTTCTGTGATATTTTCAAAAGCAACTAAAGTATCTGCTGGAAAGGCTTCTTGTGCCACATGATGAGAAAAAGACCCTTTCGGACCTAAAAATCCAATTTTCATTGCAACACCTCCACAATTTGTTTCGGTGTCAAAGTAGTCACATCAATAACTTTTGTAGCTACTTCTTCATACCAAGCCTGACGTTGATTAAAAAGACTTTTTAAATCAGCTTTGCTATTGTTCAAATAAAGCGGGCGCTGATGTTTCTGATCTTCTTCAAGGCGCTGGTAAAGTGTCTCAAAATCTGTTTTCAAATAAATGTTTTCAGGATTTTGTTTTAATAATTTGCGATTTTGAATACTGCTTACGATTCCGCCACCGGTTGAGATGACTTGTTCTGACTGCAGCAATTCTTTTAATAATTCACTTTCTCTTTGTCGAAAAGCTTCTTCACCATACCGCTCAAAATATTCTTTAATCGGCATCTCTAGTTTTTCTGACAAAAACTCATCCATATCAATAAAATTCTCATCTAACAAGCTAGCAATTGTTGATTTTCCAGCCCCCATGAAACCAATCAAAATTTTAGGCATGAAGTAAATCCTCCAAATCATGAAAGAAATTCGGATAACTCGTATTGATAGCTTCGGCTCGTTCCAGTTCTACTTGATCATCGTTTACCAAAAGAGCTGCAATAGCTGCCATCATACCAATTCGATGATCGCCAAATGTATTCACTTTAGCACCATGAAGAGGGCTTTTCCCTTTGATGATCATGCCATCCTCTGTCGGAGTAATATCGGCTCCCATGCTATTTAGTGTATCTGCCACAACTTGAATACGGTCTGTTTCTTTTACTTTTAGTTCCTCTGCATCGCGAATGACCGTTTGCCCCTTAGCTTGAGTAGCTAAAAGTGCAATGATGGGCAATTCATCAATCAAGCGTGGGATAATTTCTCCACTAATTTCTGTGCCAACTAATTCAGATGTTTCCACCGTCATAGTTGCAGACTTAGCAACATTGTCTACATCCGCCACACTTAACTTCCCACCCATTGCTTGAATGACATCCAAAATGCCAGTCCGCGTTTCATTGATTCCAACATTTTTCAAAATAATCTTAGAATTTGGAACAATAAGTCCTGCCACCAACCAGAAAGCTGCACTAGAAATATCTCCTGGTATTACAACATTCTGGCCTATAAACTCTTGTCCACCCTGAATACGAATTTCCTTATCATTGATAAAAATCTGACCACCGAACTGCTCAATCATATCTTCTGTATGGTTGCGGGTCATCTCTTTTTCGAGAATGACGGATTCACCTCGAGCTTGCAAAGCAGCAAATATCAAAGCAGACTTAACCTGAGCAGAAGCCACAGGTAATGTATAATGAATTGGTTGTAAGGTCTTATTTCCATGAATCGTAAGCGGCGGCAGGTCACGATTGGTTTGCCCGGCGATTTGGACTCCCATTTGACGGAGAGGAATTGTTACACGATCCATAGGACGTTTCGATAAGCTATCATCGCCAACCATTGTTGCTGCAAAATCCTGTCCAGCTAGTACGCCCGAAATCAAGCGCATGGAGGTACCAGAATTTCCCATGTTCAGTGTGTTTGTCGGGGCTTTAAGGCCAGCAAAACCCACCCCGTGAATCGTTACTACATTGCCATCATCGTCAATCTGAACACCTAAATCGCGAAAGACTTGCATGGTGGATAGAACATCTTCCCCTCGCAAAATATCATGAATCGTTGTGACTCCTTTAGCTAAACTACCAAATATAATTGAGCGATGACTAATAGACTTATCCCCTGGCACATGAATGCACCCTGCTAACCCACTTGCCTTTGTTCGTAATTGCATAGAAAACCTCATACCTGATCCTTTTTACATATTGTACCATAAAAAAAGGAGGGAAACAAAAGTGAGTGGGAGAAGACTTCATTTCTTCAGATTCTACTTGCCCTCAACCTCTTAAGACAATAAACTTTCTAAAAATTTTTGCTCGATGAATGGTGCAGAACGAGTTAAGTTGAACTTGTTCCAGACAGAATTCCCTCACATCCTACAATGGCTGGATACCTCAAATAGGTGTCTCATGGTTGATAATATATTGAAAATTTGTCCAGTAGATATAATTCATTATACTCAGAAATCATTAAAAAACAAGCATTTTCCAAAAACATGCAGAAAATTCACATATTTCTGGAAGACACTTGTTTTACAAAGTTTCTTCTTATCCAAAAAAGCTGATTCAAAATTTGAATCAGCCAACCTGTGTATATTTTTTATTTTAGCAATTCTTGAACTGGATCAAAAATGATACGTTCAATGTCCGCCAAGTAAATAGATAATTGCTGTTGTTTGTTGAAAAATTCAATCAGAGCAGGATTTACTTGAATTTTTTCCCCAAAGGATTTCATCTTATCTTGTACTTCTTGCGTGGGCATTTGACCTGATTGTGCCATCGCTTGCAATTCTTGTTGAAAAGCTAGATAATCCTTTAAAAGAGCTTTCGCTTCACTATCAGCATCTACTGCTTTTTTACTTTCGACAACAGCTTTGTACTCAGGAAGGTCACGCAGAGTACGGCTAAGTTCATTTGCTAAATCATAAATATTTGACATAGTCTTCCTCCTTAATCTAAAAAGACTGGATAATGTGTCTTTTCTCTTATTATTTTAGCAGATTTTTCCAAATCTTCACGATTTTTAAAGGTGATTTGGAGAATTCCGTTAATGTCTTCACGATTTTCTTCGTTGATGTGAATGTTAACAATGGACGTTCCTCTTAGAAGTTCTAGGATACCTAAAATAGCATCTTCTTCATCAGGAACATTGATGAAAATGTCATAAAAGCTATCCACACCAGCTCGTTTATGAATTTCCATAGCTTTTCGGACTTGCCGCCCATGTTGAAAAAATTTCCAAATTAGATCTTCATTTTTATTCTGAATAGCACTTGAAATGATATCTAATCGCTTCTTAAAATCCTCTATTCTCTCTAAAATAGCATCTGGATTGGTCAACAAAATCGAAGTCCACATGCTTGGCTCACTCTCTGCAATCCGCGTCATATCACGAAAGCCTCCAGCAGCGAAATGTTGTGTCATTTCGTGCTGTTGAGTATATGCAGCTGCTTGATCCATAAGGCTCGAAGCTAGAATATGCGGAAAATGACTAATTTGGCTAGTTACATCATCATGCTCTTTGGCATCAATCTCGATAAACCGAGCATGCAAACCCGATAAGAGATCTTTCATTTCCTCTATCGTGCCATCTTTCGTCAAATGAGACGGAGTAAAAATATAATAGGCATTTTCAAACAGATTCACATCTGCTGCACGAGCACCCGTTTTATGACTACCTGCCATAGGATGCGCACCTACAAATCGAATATCTTTCTCCCTTAGAGCTTCTTCAGCAGCAGTTACAATTTCAGCTTTGGTAGAGCCTACATCTGAGATAATAACAGCTTTTTTTAAATCTAGAGTGGCTAATTGTCGGATAAACTCAATCGTTTGCTTGATAGGGATAGCAAGAATAATCACATCTGCCAGAGGAGCAAATTCAGCAAACTGGTTGGTCACTTTATCCACTAAGCCTTTTTCAAGGGCGATCTTTCTTGACTCTTCTCCACGATTATAGCCTAATATGATATAGTTTGGATGATCACGTCGAATTCCAAGTGCGATTGATGATCCAATCAAACCAAGACCTGCAATGTAAATAACTTTCTTTTCCATGCTCACTCCTTTACTTTGGCTCAACAATGAATCCCAAAATAATTGATACTAAAATAATAACCATAACAATCGCTGTGAAAATCGTATACATTTTATCTTTTGTTTTGACAAAAATGATAAAAGTTGAAATCACTCGAAAAATCGGTGTCAAAATAAGCATAAAAGATCCTAGTAACATAAACGTTACTGCATCAAAAATGGAATGGCTCTTCACGTAGTCAACTGGATTAAACTGTTCTAAATTCCCTAAAGAAATCACCTGCTGCCCACTAAAAAAGTAAAAAATCAGACCAAGGAACATAAAAAGAAGGGACAGTAAAATTCCTATGCGAAGAATTTTCCCCATTACCAAATCCAGTTGCTCTTTTTCTTCTCGCATCTTATCTGTCATTTCATACCTCGTATAAACATTTGCATACCAAGAGCTAACAAAGCAACAAGAAAAATCCACCGCAAAACTTTTACAGGCACATATGGCATGATGCGGCTTCCGATAAAAGAGCCGACTAGAACACCTAAGGCGATTGGCGTCACTAATACCGGATTGATTTGTCCTACAAAAAGATAAAAGATGGCTGAAGCAGTTCCTGTAACTCCCATCATAAAATTAGCGGTTGCTGAACTAGCTTTTAAAGGCATTTTCATCACCGTATCCATAGCCAAGACTTTAAAGGCGCCTGCACCAATGCCTAAGAGAGCCGACATAACGCCTGCAAAAAACATAACAACGGAACCACCTGGAACATTAGCTACTTGGTATTTAATCGTCCGATTTAAGCCTTTATCAAAATATTCCCCACTGAGATTCAGTTTTTCAGCAATAGCATCATTTTGACTAGGTAAATGCTCTTCTTTTTTAGAACGAATTTTCTGGTACATATTAAATGCTTGAAAGAGCATAAGAGCTCCATAAAGTAAAAAAAGAAACTGTGAATCTGTTATCACTGATAACACCGCACCTACAAAGGCGCCTAAAGTTGTAAAAATTTCTAAAAACATAGCAATCCGTAGATTGAGCATATCATCTTTAAGATAAGCAATAGCAGAGCCTGAACTAGTTGCTAAAACTGCAATAATAGAGGCTCCTACCGCATACTTAATGTCTACTCCAAATAAGAGAGTGAGTACAGGCGTGATAACAATTCCGCCTCCAAGTCCTAATAAAGCCCCCAAAATCCCCGCAAACAGTCCTACGAGTAACATGGTACAAATATAAGTAAGCATTAAAAACCTTTCACATAATCACGGTATTGTTGAACTGCTTCTTTTAATTCGTCTAGGTTATCCGAAGAAAATTTCTCCAAGATCTCCGTTGCAAGTACTGTGGCAACAACAGCTTCCATTACTACACCAGCAGCTGGCAAAGCAGTTGGATCACTCCGTTCTACTGTTGCCTTGTAAGGTTTGTGTGTTTCAATATCAACACTCATAAGTGGTTTATAGAGAGTTGGTATCGGCTTCATCACTCCGCGTACTATGATAGGCTCCCCGTTAGTCATGCCACCCTCAAAACCACCAAGATTATTGGTACGACGAGTAAAGCCATCCTCTTTAGACCAGAGTATTTCATCCATAACCTGACTGCCCTTAAGCCGCCCTGCTTCAAAACCAACCCCAAATTCCACACCTTTAAATGCATTAATAGAAACTACTCCTTGAGCAATTTTAGCATCTAATTTCCTATCCCACTGAACATAAGAACCTAGTCCAACTGGCACACCACCAACAATGGTTTCAACAATTCCGCCAATAGTATCGCCATCTTTCTTTATCTGATCAATATAGGCTCTGATTTCCTCTTCCCGTTCTGGGTTGACAATCGAAATTTCTGATTGACGAGCTCGCTTCTTGATTTCAGCAACAGTCAAATTTTCCGGAATTTCAACATCAATACCGCCAAAACTTACAATATGACTGGCTACTTCAACTCCAATTTCTTCTAAGAGTCGCTTAGCAACAGCTCCTACTGCAACCCGCATGGTCGTTTCACGTGCAGAAGATCGCTCCAAAGAATTGCGCAAGTCATCAAAACGGTACTTCATACCTCCAACCAGATCTGCATGACCCGGGCGTGGCTTGGTAATCTTACGCAGTTCTTTTTTTTTGTCGTTCACATCTGCCACATCCATAATGTCCAACCATTTTTGATGATCCAGATTCGTCACATTGAGTGTAATCGGCCCGCCCATGGTTCGCCCGTGACGAACACCGGAAGTAATTTCCACTTTATCACTCTCTATCTTCATGCGAGCTCCACGACCGTATCCGCCCTGACGGCGTTTGAGTTCTAAATTGATGTAATCTGTCGTAAGAGGAAGTCCAGCTGGTACTCCCTCAATGATAGCTGTTAAACGCGGCCCATGTGACTCCCCAGCAGTTAAATATCTCATTTAGTTACCTCGTATTTTATATACACTAAGCTCTTATTTTTCTAAATAATCCTTCATTTCTTCTAAAGGAATCTGATAAATGGTTGCCGTGCCCAATTTTGGAACAAGAACCAATTTAATCATCTTTCCTCTTGCTTTCTTATCATGAAGTAAAGCTTGATAGAGTTCTTCCTGACGCCAAGGTTGGTAATCAGTCGGGAGACCAAACTTACAACACATCTTCTCAATCTCTATGGTTATTCCCTTAGGCATTAGTTTTTCTTTTTCTGCCACGCGCGCAACCTGGACCATTCCAATAGAAACAGCTTCTCCATGCATGACTTTTCCATAACCTGCAGTCGCTTCTACTGCATGACCAATAGTATGCCCAAAATTTAGATAAAGACGCACTCCATTATCAAGTTCATCTTCTACTACTAATTTTCGTTTGACATTGCAAGAATGATAGATGATACTTTCTGCGTGCTCTAAAATAGACTCTGGACTACCGTCCATATCAGCCAGTTCCTTCCACAACTCTACATCTCCAATCAAACCATACTTGATAACTTCTCCCATACCTTCAATCAGCTCCCGTTGTCCCAAAGTTTTTAAAACATCTGGATCAATCAGAACTCCATCTGGCTGAGTAAAAGTTCCCACCATGTTCTTTGCCCACGGTGTATTGACACCCGTTTTCCCACCGATTGAAGAATCTACTTGAGCAGTCAAACTAGTCGGTATCTGTACAAAATGAACACCCCGCATATAAGTTGAAGCTGCAAAACCAGCTAAATCACCAACCACGCCACCTCCTAAGGCTACAATACCATCGCTACGGGTCAATCCAACTTTTGCTAAAAATTCATAAACGTTAGTAACTGTTGTTAAATTTTTACTGGCTTCACCTTCCAGAAAATTAAACACAAATACTTCAAAACCTGCAAGCTCTAAACTACGTTTGACTGTTTCGGCATATAGACTTGCCACATGATTATCAGTGATAACAACAAGCTTTTGAGCTGACCATAAACTTGCCAGCCATTCTCCAGCCTTTGCTAAAATCCCCTTTTCAATGATAATATCGTAAGGATGATTGGGGAGGTTCACATTTAATTTCATAGGCAACTCCTTAATTGTACTTCTGTTCCAATGCCTGCCAAATTTCCTTAGTTGGCATATCTTTTCCTGTCCACAATTTAAATGCTTCCGCGGCTTGATACAGTAGCATACCTAAACCATTAACGACTTGCACATTTTGTTTTTTTGCCCATTTTAAAAATGGTGTTTCAAATGGCTGATAAATCACATCCGCCACAAGGAGTGATTTTGATAAACGAATAGTGTCGGGGACTGGTGATGTCTTTTCGTTCATCCCTAGACTGGTCCCATTGACCAACAAAGCGGAAGCATTAAGCTTTTCTTGCAATAGTTCTCTTTGTTCTAATGGTAACACTGAAATTTTCGTGCTAGCTGCCTGCTGAATTTGTTTCATTTGCTGTAAAACACGCTCAAAAGAAGTTTTCCTCGTAAACACAAAAATCTCATCAGCACCTTCTAAAACAGCCTGTACAATAATGGCTGTTGCAGCTCCACCAGCCCCAAGTATAAGCATTTTTTTGCCTTTGATGACAAAAGATGGCAAGCTCATAAAAAATCCCTTACCATCTGTATTATAACCAATTAATTTCCCGTTTTGATTTACGACAGTATTCACTGCCCCTATCATCTGTGCAGCCGGTGTGAGCTCATCTAAAAAAGGAATCACAGCCTGTTTATAAGGCATAGACAAATTGATTCCAAACATATTATAGCGGCAAATATTTTCAACAGTTGCTTTCAAGTCATCTTTTGAAATCTCCCAAGCTAGATAAACTCCATTAACGCCCGCTTGCTCAAACGCTGCATTATGAATAAAAGGAGAAATACTATGTTTGATTGGATTGGCAACAACTGCCGCTAAACGAGTATAGCCGTCAATTTTCATTCAAAATCTCCTGAATTTGTTTCATATTAGCAAGAGAAATTTGCCCTAGAGCACTAGACTCATCTAAACTAGCAAAAGACCAGCTTGAGCCTGTCAAATCCGCTGTTATTCGTGAAATTTTTCCAATTTGTCCCATAGAAATCGTCACAAAATCCTGATCTGGATTCAATGTTTTAAAGCCACGCGTATAGTTCATCAAATCCAGTACATCTTGCTCACTATGCGCCATAACAGAAACTTTTACTACTTTTGGAGTCAAACTGGTCAATTCGGATAAAATTTCCATCATATTTTCAGGCGTTTCTTCAAAATTGTGATAACTCAAAACAAGATTTGGAAAATCCAACATTTCCTCAAATCTATCTTTATGAGAAAAATATTCAAAATCAATATAATCAGGTTGATATATTGTTGAAACTTCCTTAATGATAGAAATATATTCATCATCCGTCAATTCAATCTTTCCACCCTCCCCAATTGTTCTCAGAGTGAAAATCAATTCACGACCAGCAAATTTTTCAAAAATAGCAGGCGCAACAGTCAGAATATCATCTTTTGCTAAAAAATCAGCGCGCCATTCAATAATATCCGCGTCATTATAGCGCAAACTATCAATATTTTGCGCTTCTTCTAAATTTTTAGGCATCACTGATACGACTAATTTCATTTGTCCACCTTAATGGTAAATACCTTGAGGTAATTACTTCTTTCATCTTTCTTATTATAAGTAAAATCTGCTGGCAAACCGTATTCTTTCAGATAACGGTGCTTGCTTCCTGCAAAACCTTTTTCAATTTCTTTTTTAAACTTACTACGTGAAATATTTGCGGCATTCGTACTAGCAATAATCATTCCGTGAGGATTTAAAATTTCTAAAGACTGAGCAATCAACTTATGATAGTCCTTAGCCACTGAAAAAGTTTGTTTTTTATTTCTTGCAAAACTCGGCGGGTCTAAAACAATCACATCATAGGTCAGACCATGTCGCTTTGCATATTTAAAGTAGTCAAACGCATCCATCACAAAAAATGTATGATGACTCAGATCCAAACCATTCTCTTTAAAATGTGCTTCAGATAGCTCACGACTCCGTTTTGCTAAATCGACAGAGGTCGTCTGACTTGCTCCTCCCATAGCTGCCGCAACCGAAAAAGCTGCCGTGTAAGAAAACATATTTAATAGAGACTTGCCAGTTGCTAGACCATTTGCCAGGCTACCACGAACCTCATGCTGGTCAAGGAAAATTCCTGTCATCAAGCCATCGTTTAGAAAGACTTGATACCGAACACCATTTTCCAAAATTGGGAAAAATGTTGGTGCTTCTTGCCCATAAACATGAGCGGATTCAACATTCAACCCTTTGAAACGAATTTTCTCATACGCTCCTGCAACTTCTGGGAAAACGTGTTGAAACGCTTGAACAACGGTCTCTTTCATTTCGTAAACAAAGAGATTATACCAAGAAAAGACAGCATAATCTTGATACAAATCTATTGTAAAACCGCCAAATCCATCTCCTTCTTGGTTAAAAAGACGGTAAGCTGTCGTCTCTTCAGATTGTTGATAAACTTGTCGTTTTTCTTTAGCACATTGGAATAGCTGACAGAAAAACGAGACATCTAAAGTTACTTTCTTATGTGAAATAAACCACCCAATCCCTTTGTTTTGCTCCGATAAGTATCCGATGCCTATAAATTGTCCTTTTGTATTTGCCAATTCTACGGCTTGATCATGAAAAGGAAGAGAAGGGAAATCTTGTTTTTCTAAAACAAATTGTCCTTTTTTTATCTTTTTTTCGGTGTAAGAAGGAATCGTAAGCTGTTTCATAAACTCTATTATATCAAATGTTATGAATTTTCTCAAAAAAATGTACTGCTTATTACAAAATGATTGCAAGAAAATGGTGATTTGTAAAACTTCTATTTATTTTCAGTCTATAAAAGTTCTACTCTGTTTTTTATCTGATAAAAGCAAATGCGACATTTTAAATTACCTACTTAAAACGAAAATATGTTATACTTAATAGTGAAAATTTTAGGAAATAAGACAAGGAAGTACAATTTGTGAAAAATATGACTAGGAAGATACTCAACTTCATGAGTACAAGACTAGGTTTTGTCTTGACCTTACTGACTCTTTATTGGCTTAAAACCATGTGGGCCTATTCTGTTGATTTTAATCTTGATATTCAAGGTGCATATCAAGTCTTTCTCGCTATGATCAATCCTATACCATTAGGGTTGTTATTAATTGGGCTAGCGCTTTACATTAAGAAAACCAAGATTTTTTATATTCTAGCCTTTTCTCTTTACACTTTATTGTTTGTCTGGCTCATTTCAAACTCCATCTATTATCGAGAGTTTAGTGATTTTGTCACTGTCAATACTATGCTGGCTTCAAGCAGTGTTTCTGCTGGTCTAGGAGAAGCTGCGCTTGAATTATTTAGAGTGAGTGATTTGATTTACATCATTGATTTTCCAATTTTAGGTTTTCTTTTTTATAAAAAATGGATTCGATTGGATGACCGTTCTTTTAATAAGCGAGCTAGCTTTGCCATTACCGCACTATCTAGTATGCTCTTTTCTGCCAACCTCTTTTTGGCAGAAATTGACCGACCTGAATTGTTAACGCGCGGTTTTTCAAATTACTATGTTGTCCGTGCATTGGGCTTACCTGCTTTTCTTGGGTATAGCGCCAATCAAACATACAGTGCCAATAAAGAACGCTCCAAAGCAAGTGCAAATGATTTGAAGCCTGTTGAAGAATATGTCAAGTCACACTATGCGGAGCCAAATAAAGAATATTATGGTATTGCTAAAGGAAGAAATGTCATCTACCTTCACTTAGAAAGTTTCCAACAATTCCTGATTGATTATAAATTGAAATCTGAGGGTAAAGAATATGAAGTAACACCTTTCCTTAACTCACTTTACCATTCAAATTCAACTTTATCCTTCTCCAATATCTTTAATCAAGTCAAAGCTGGGAAGACTTCTGATGCCGAAACCATGTTAGAAACTGGATTATTTGGACTCAATCAAGGTTCTTACATGGTAAACTATGGTGGAACAAACACGCAGCAAGCTGCTCCATACATCCTTTCAAAAAACGGTTATAATTCTAGTGCTGTTTTCCATGGAAATGCTGGTAGCTTCTGGAATCGAAATACCACCTACAAACAATGGGGATATAATTATTTCTTTGATGCAGCTTATTTCTCCAAACAAAATAAAACCAACTCTTTCCAATATGGTCTGAATGATAAGATTATGTTCAAAGATTCCATTAAATATCTTGAACATTTGCAACAACCTTTCTATGCAAAATATATCACCGTTTCTAATCACTATCCTTACACTACTAGTTTGATTGGTGATGAGACTGGCTTCCCGCTTGCGACAACAAAAGATGAAACCATTAACGGCTATTTTGCAACAGCAAATTATCTGGATTCTGCGGTTAAATCATTCTTTGATTATTTGAAAGCGTCTGGACTTTACGAAAATTCCATTATCGTACTATACGGAGATCACTACGGTATTTCAAATTCTCGCAATCCATCACTTGCACCTCTGCTTGGCAAAAACTCTGAAACTTGGTCTAGTTATGATAACGCTATGCTTCAAAGAGTTCCTTATATGGTTGTTATTCCAGGAATGACAAAAGGGAAAATTGTCAATACTTACGGAGGACAGATTGACCTCTTACCTACTTTGGAACATTTGCTCGGTATTGACTCCAAACAATACTTACAAGTTGGACAAGACTTATTGTCACCCAAACATCAACAAACTGTTGCCTTTCGTTCATCAAATTATTTCGTGACTCCTAAGTATACAAGCTACAGTGGACGTACTTACTATACTGAAACAGGGCAAGAAATTACCAATCCTGATGAAACAACCAAAGCAGAACTTGAAAAAATTCGCAACACAACTAATGAACAGTTGAAGATGAGTGACTTGATTCAAACAGGAGACTTGCTTCGCTTCTACAAAGGAAATAATTTAGGAAAAGTGAATCCTAAAGACTATTCTTACACTAATTCACTTAAATCATTATTGTCCATTGAGAAGAAAAAAGACACCGAATCTACAAGTCTTTATAGCAAACGCGGTGGAAATTCAACTGTTGATTTGTTCAATTCACCAAGTTATCGAGCTCTTCATCCGGAACAATTTGAATCAACCAGTAGTAACAGTTCTTCCTCATCGACAGAAGAATCAAGCTCTTCATCTAAATAATTAAAAATCCCATACAAGAAATTTAATGGCTTGTATGGGATTTTATAATGGAATGAAACATTTAATCAAGAAACGTTTTGATGACTTGATTAACACGATCAAAATAAAACTGCTCTTTATCATAAGTGATACCGGTTGCTTGTGCTAGCAAAATCAATATTTCCATAAAAAATTGAGAAGAAAACCCGGTAGTGGAGTACAATTCTTCTTCATCAAAATGCTTAATCAAATGTGCCAAAGGATTTCGAACAGATTTCTCCAACTTTCGCAACTCTTTGACCATTATCTTGACTTGCTCTGACAAATCCAGTAGCAAAATCAAACTGGCTAGACTGGAAGAATGAACAGTGCTTTCGGCATGAAAAGTGCTCAAAATGGGGTGCCCTGTATTTTTCATCTTTTCAAAATTCCAACGATCGTAACTCGCTTCTCGAGAATTATGAATATAAGATTCAATATCAGGAATTTCCATCTTGATCAAACGCATAAAAATCCGATAAATAGCTGGACTAACGGCACGAATAAAATCAATCACTTGTTCATTTTTAAGCTTCGCTTCTAAATCATAGAGATAATTTGCTAATTGCTCATCTTCCTCAGACTCATGACAAAAAAGTTGAAAATCATTTCTAATTTCCAACTGACATTCCATAGCAGGGCGGATATTTAACTCTCTCCGTTCTGCCATAATATACAAAAGTTCAATTAGCTTTGATCCTGCATCGTTCAATCTTTGAGCTAATTTATAGGCATGAGCATAATCGTAGCGAGAAATAGCATACACTATCTCTTCTTTTAGATCTAAATTTCCAAGCATCACTCTGAAATAATCGTTTCTAAGCCGACTTTCATCATATCTGTGAAAGTCGTTTGTCGTTCTTCTGCTGTTGTATCTTCATCTGGATTCACCAAGCTATCTGAAATAGTCATAATACCGAGTGCTTCAACATTATATTGAGCAGCTAAATAATAAAGAGCTGCCGCTTCCATTTCCACAGCCAGAACCCCCATTTTACCAAGTTCGATATTTTTTTCACCATAGTTTGAATAGAAAACATCTGACGATAGGACATTTCCAACATGCGTTGTCATACCAAATCCCTTAGCAATATGATAAGCCTTATCCAACAGATGAAAACTTGCAATTTGCGGAAAATCATATTGAGGCCAATCATTACGAATGATATTTGAATTTGTCGCTGCTGCTTGCGCCAACACCAATTCACGTACATGAACATCTTTATTCAACGAACCAGCAGTTCCTACACGAATTAAACGTTTCACACCATAGTTCACAATCAATTCATGCGCATAGATAGAAATGGACGGAATTCCCATTCCAGTTCCCATCACACTAACACGATGACCTTTATAAGTCCCTGTATAACCAAACATGTTGCGAACTTCATTGAAGCATACAGCATCTTCTAAGAAATTTTCGGCAATAAATTTAGCACGAAGTGGATCTCCAGGTAGTAAAATTTTATCAGCGATTTCGCCTGGTTTTGCTGCAATGTGGATTGACATAATTAAGATACCAAACCCGTAAAAATCTGAATCAAAAACAATCAAAGTTATCAATTTCTTAAAAACTTTTTCTTTTCAGAATGGATTTTGTACAGGTTTTATTCCTTTCGTTTTAATTGATTATAGAAAAGCGAAAATAAAGCAAGCTCCACTCTCCTTTTCTTCTAAATTTTAGTTATTTTTACAATTCTGCAAGGATTGCTTTTACAAGTCCTTTGAAGTCTTCTTTGATTCGTTCAGTCACTTCCACCACTTCTTCATGGTTTAGCTCGCTTTGGAAACCAGCTGCAAAATTGGTGATAGCAGAAATTCCCAATACTTTCAAGCCTGAGTGGGCTGCCACAATTACTTCTGGAACAGTTGACATACCGACAGCGCTAGCTCCTAAGGTTTGGAAAGCGCGGATTTCAGCTGGCGTTTCATAGGTTGGACCGGTAACACCCAGATAAACTCCTTCTTTCAAGTCAACACCTAATTTTTCGGCTACAGCATGCGCTTTTTCACGATAAACTTTTGTATAAGCATCAGACATATCTGGGAAGCGTGGTCCAAATTCATCCAAATTCGCTCCAATTAAAGGATTTTGTCCAGTTAAATTGATATGATCTGAAATAGCCATTAAAGTGCCAGGACCATATTCAACCCCTCCGGCAGCATTTGTGACAATGACACCTTCACAGTCCAGTGCTCTCATCACACGAACAGGGAATGTCACCACTTCCATCGGATTTCCTTCATAAAAATGGAATCGTCCTTGCAAAGCTAATACTTTCCGGCCTGCTAAATCACCATAGACCAATTTACCGGCATGCCCCACCACTGTTGAGCGACCCCAATTGGGAATATCCGCATAGTCAATACTGACAGCATTTTCAATCTCACCAGCTAATTCTCCCAAACCAGATCCGAGAATTAAGCCAAATGCTGGTACAGTAATTCCTTTATCTTTTAAAAACTGTGCTGTTTCGTTAATTTTATCCATTAAATTCATATCATTTCTCCTCACTCTTATCATTTATTTCCCTTTTAGCATTTTGTCTGTAAGGGTAGTGAAATATTAAGCTATTTGTGACATTTGTTAGAACAACTTATTTATATACTCTAACATTTTTACTTTCATAAAAATCAGCATTTAATGTAGTACCAATTCAGTCTGAATCCATGACAACGACATGAAGATAATTCCATGTGACATAAAATTTTACTCTCCTTTTTATTTTGCTTTAGTTGATTTTAAAATTTGCACGCCATTTTTTCCAGCAACAATGACCATATCCACCATTTGATTAAAGAGTCCATGTTCCACAACACCGACTACATGATCTAATTCTCTCCCAAATTCAACTGGATTTTCAATCACACCTAAGTCAAGATCGATGATAAAATTCTGCATATCAGTGACATAGCGCTTGCCATCTTTTTCACGAAATGATGGTTTGTAGCCTGCATGTTCAAAGCGACGAAAAAGCTGTTCTGCACCATATTGCACCACTTCTACCGGTAATTTGAACGCACCTAATTCATGAACCATTTTACTTTCATCCACTACCCAAATGTATGTCTTTGTTGGAGTTGCAACAACCTTTTCCATAAGCAGGGCGCCACCGCCACCTTTGATACCATTAAAGTCAACGTCCACTTCATCAGCTCCGTCAACTGTCACGTCCACTTCTGCTACTTCATCAATCGCTTTCAATGGAATTCCCAAATTTCGAGCTTGTTCACTTGTCTCACTTGAAGTAGTGACAGCAGTAATATTTAACTGTTCTTCCTTGATACGGCGGCCAATTTCTTCTACAAAATAATAGGCAGTCGAACCAGTGCCTAAACCAACTACCATTCCATCTTTCACATATTCTGCAGCTTTGATTCCTGCCATTTTTTTGAGGTTTTCCATTTTTACTCCTTTAATCAATCTGCTTCTAGTATACCATGATTTAGCAACTTTAGCACAAAAAAATGAAACCACTTTCTTGTAAAATTATTATTTTTTACCAAAAATTCTAAAAGCCGAATATTCCTTTTTTCTTTATAATAAAATGTTAAAAATCCTTAATTTTTTCTATTATAATTTGATATTTCAAATGAATAACCGAATAATCTTTTTTATTTAGTTTATCTTGTTGAAAAAATGATGAAGAGCTCTCTTGACTAAAAATAGCATGTGAAAATCTTGCGACAAGCATTGTTTTGCGTTACAATGAATAGAGAGTACATTTGAATACATTATATAAGGAATAAATGATGATTACCAAAGAATTTGATACGATTGCTGCTATCTCTACTCCTCTTGGTGAAGGAGCTATCGGTATTGTTCGACTGAGTGGAACAGAGAGCTTTGCCATTGCTCAAAAAATCTTTAAAGGAAAAGATTTAAGTACAGTTGCTAGTCATACACTAAATTATGGCCATATTGTTGATCCAGCAAAAGACGAAATTTTAGATGAAGTCATGATTGGAGCAATGCGTTCTCCCAAAACATTTACACGCGAAGACGTGATTGAAATCAATACGCACGGTGGAATCGCTGTTACGAATGAAATCCTTCAATTAGTGATTCGAGAAGGTGCCAGAATGGCAGATCCTGGTGAATTTACCAAACGAGCCTTTCTCAATGGACGTGTAGATTTGACACAAGCTGAAGCGATCATGGACATTATCAGAGCAAAAACGGATAAAGCTATGAATATTGCTGTCAAGCAATTAGATGGGTCTCTATCCGATCTCATCAATAATATACGTCAAGAAATACTTAACACGCTGGCTCAAGTTGAAGTCAATATTGACTATCCAGAATATGATGATGTTGAGGAAATGACGACCAAACTTCTGTGTGAAAAAACGGCTGACTTTGAAGAACTTTTAACTCAACTTTTAAAAACAGCACGCCGAGGTAAGATTCTACGTGAAGGAATTTCTACCGCTATTATCGGCCGCCCTAATGTTGGCAAATCTAGCCTACTCAACAATCTTTTATGTGAGGATAAGGCTATTGTGACAGATATAGCTGGTACCACTCGTGACGTCATTGAAGAATATGTCAACATTAATGGCGTGCCATTAAAATTGATTGATACTGCTGGTATCCGTGATACAGATGATATTGTCGAACAAATCGGAGTAGAGCGATCCAAAAAAGCTCTCAAAGATGCTGATCTTGTACTTCTTGTGCTAAATGCAAACGAGCCCTTAACAGAACAAGACCATAAACTTTTAGAAATCAGCCAAAACACCAATCGTATCTTGCTACTTAATAAGACAGACTTGGACGAAAAGATTGAAACTACTCAACTCCCAGATGATTTTATCAAGATTTCGGCTCTTCAAAATCAAAATATTGATAAAATTGAAGAACGAATCAATCAACTTTTCTTTGAAAATGCTGGCATTGCAGAACAAGACGCTACTTATCTCTCGAACTCTCGTCATATCTCTCTAATCGAAAAGGCCATCGAAAGTCTTCATGCTGTTAATGAGGGACTAGATTTGGGAATGCCGGTAGACTTAGTTCAAGTCGATCTAACTCAGACGTGGAGAATCCTCGGCGAAATCACAGGGGATGCAGCTCCTGATGAACTCATTACTCAGCTTTTCAGCCAATTTTGCTTGGGAAAATAACAAAAGATAAATTCAGTTGAAAACAATCAAACTCCATGATTTTTAAGAGTTTTTCTGTAGAAATCATAGAGTTTTTTATTGTGTTCATAAAAAATAGAGTGATTCAGGCAATCCGAGTTGTCTGAATCACTCTTTTCTTATACTAAATTAATAAAATATCAAAATATATATTCTTCATTCTCATCAGAATAAGTACAACCTACGCTCTGATTGTCATAAATGGTGACCCCTCTGTATTGTCAGTTGGATCCAAACTCCGTACTCTAAATAAATAATCTACTGAATAATAGCCATTATTACTAGCATTATAAGGATCCATTACATAGGTCATTCCGTTGTTATAACCTTTCATGATTAATTCATGTGTGACAGGATAATTTGCAAACACACTAGTTCCTACTGCACCAAGCACATGGTGCCCCATAGCAAGTGCTTCTCGCACAGCTGCAGTTGACCCTAAAGTCTCTGTTTTTAGACCCCAATGCCGTGCTGCTAATACAATTCCGTGGCTCGTTGTTCCGTAACTTCTCTTATTAAATTCATTCGTAGAATGATAGAGATAATCGGCCACAGTCGTTGGCAAGACAGTCTGTCCTGTAATACCAGAAATTGCCATAGCGACTGTCGTTGGAACGCAGCCTGTTGCAGCAAACGTATAGCCACCATAAGTTCGTCCTGCCCAACGACTATCACGTTGAGAATAATATGGCGTTTCATAGACTCTTTTGTTAACTTGAAGTTTAATTCCCCCCACACCAACTAATTGACCATCATTTTGGACATAATATAGATGGACATTGTATTCACCAGTGGAGTTTTTATGGTTACTAACATTGACAAATAATTTATAAGTTCCATCAGCTTGTTTTGCGGCTGTGTACCAACTAACATCATCTTGTCCATTGACACTAGACCAAGTTGGTAGTTTCACTTCACGAACACCATTGGGGCTGAAAACATTGGATACGACAACTTCAAAAGTTCCTGTGTTGGGATTGTTATTTTGAATAGTGATTTTTCCAGTTGGTTTCAGCTTATCTGGAGAAATTGTGACATTGGTTGATGTACCACCTACTCCAATCAATGTTCCATTATTTTGAACATAGTATAAATGAACATAATATAAACCGGTCGAATATTTATGATCACTGGCTTTGACTGTGACTTTATAGGTTCCATTGACTTGCTTTGTAGCAGTGTACCAAATAATATCATCCTGCCCATTGACACTAGACCAAGTCGGTAATTTTACTTCACGAACGCCATAAGGACTGGAAACACCTGAGACAATCACATCAAAGGTCCCAGTATCAGGATTATTATTGGCAATAGTAATTTTCCCTTGTGGTTTAGCAACGGAAACATTGGTTTTTGTTCCAGTTACACCCACCAGTTTACCATTATTTTGGATATAATATAGATGAATATTATACTCACCAACCGAGTTTTTATGATCACTAGCTTTAACCGTTACCTTATAGGTTCCATCTGCTTGCTTAGCTGCCGTATACCAGATAATATCATCCTGTCCATTCACACTAGACCAAATTGGCAACTTGACTTCGCGTACACCGTAAGGATTAGAAACATTTGACACGATAACATCAAAGGTCCCAGTATGAGGATTATTGTTTTGAATGGTAATTTGTCCTTGTGGCTTAGCTAAAGAAACAACTGTTTGTGTCCCTGCTACTCCAACAATTTGTCCATTATCCTGAATATAATACAAATGAACGTTATATATACCTGTTGAATATTTGTGATCACTAGCTCTAACAGTTACCTTATAAGTTCCATTGGCTTGCTTGGTCGCCGTATACCAGATAATGTCATCTTGACCATCTACATTAGACCAAGTCGGTAATTTTACCTCGCGAACACCATCTGGGCTGGAAACACCTGAGACAATCACATCAAAGGTTCCTTTATTAGCATCTTTATTTTGAATCGTTAATGTACCTTTTGGACGTGCAATTGAAACTTCTGTCGTTGTCCCGCCTATCCCAACGATTTTACCATTGTCTTGAATATAATACAGATGAATATGGTATAAACCTGTACTTCTTTTATGGTCACTTGCTTTAACGGTAACTTTATAGGTTCCATTGGCTTGCTTGGTAGCAGTGTACCAAATAATATCATCCTGACCATTGACACTAGACCAAGTCGGTAATTTTACTTCACGAACGCCATAAGGACTGGAAACACCTGAGACAATCACATCAAAGGTTCCTGCATTCGGATTATTATTCGTAATTGTCAAAGTACCTTTAGGACGAGCCATCGAAACAGTTGTCGTTGTTCCAGTCACTCCTACTAACTGACCATCATATTGAACATAATATAGATGAATATTATATTCACCTGTGGATCGTTTATGATCAGTTGCTTTAACGGTCACCTTATAAGTTCCATCAGCTTGTCTAGCAGCTGTATACCAAATAATATCATCCTGTCCACCATCACTAGACCAAACTGGAACACTAACTGTCTTCACTCCACCAGCTGGATTGGAAATTTCTGAAACAATCACATCAAAGGTTCCTGTTTCAGGATTATTTTTAGCAATAGTAATTTTCCCTTGTGGTTTAGCAATAGAAACATTGGTTTTCGTTCCACCTACACCAATTAATTGACCATCATTTTGAACATAGTAAAGATGGATATTATACTCACCAACCGAGTTTTTGTGATTACTTGCCTTGACCGTTATTTTATAAGTTCCATCAGCTTGTCTAGCAGCTGTATACCAAATAATATCATCCTGTCCATTCACACTAGACCAAATTGGCACACTGACTGTCTTCACTCCACCAGCTGGATTAGAAACACCTGATACAATCACATCAAAGGTTCCTGTATTGGGATTGTTGTTTTGAATGGTAATTGTTCCTTTGGGCTTACCAATGGATACAGTTGTTTTCGTTCCAGTCACACCAACTAATTGGCCATCATTTTGAACATAGTAAAGATGGATATTATACTCACCAACTGAGTTTTTGTGATTACTTGCCTTAACCGTTACTTTATAAGTTCCATCAGATTGTCTAGCAGCTGTATACCAAATAATATCATCTTGACCATTGATACTGGACCAAGTCGGTACTTTCACTTCACGAACGCCATAAGGACTGGAAACGCCTGAGACAATCACATCAAAAGTTCCTGTTTCAGGATTATTATTGGCAATAGTAATCGTTCCGGATAAAGCATTTTTTGCAATAGGTGCATTACCAGTAAAACGTCCAGTATAATCCACGCTTTGATCAAACACGTGGCGGCCAGGTAGCAACTCAGCTTGCGAAGTAAACTGCCAAGCCCCTGCTTCACTATTATATTTCAATGTTTTTGCATCATCAGCACTTAATTTTGAAGTTGGATATTGCGCTACCCAGAAATTCTCTAAACCAAATCTCTCTGTTTGGATTGGTCCTTTCGTTCTGAGATTGTTTCGATCAAGCCAACTTGCACTTGTATAGTACATCAAATTGGAAAAACCCATACGCCGCATTTCATCCGCCCAAGCTTGAGTGCTTGTATTGATATTCGAAAGCATATCGGAATCTTCAATATCATTTACCATAACAGTTGATGACGGAAGATTTAATCTCCTTGCTTCCTCTGAAAAATAGCGCGCTTCTGCCCTTGCTTCTGCTTCATTAGTATAGTGAGAAAAAGCATAAGCTGATACTTGCATACCCGCAGCTTGTGCATTTTGTGCTTGAGAAATTGCATAAGGATTTTTATAGCTCGTTCCTTCTGTTAGTTTAACAACAGCGCCACTTACTCCTTTTTCAGCTAAGCGCTGATAATCTTCTTTGCTGATGTAACCATTATGACTACTGACATCTACAAAAGTTGATTTTTTCACTTGTGCATCAGTATTACTCCTAGCTGTTGCTTGATTATTTTGCGCAGCAAAAAAAGTTGATTTATTGTCTTTTTTAGTTTCATTTGCAACTACTGGATTTTCTTTCACAACTGATTTTTCTTTAGACGCTTTAGCCTCAGTTAAAGCAGTCGAGGAATCAGTTACTTCATTTTTAGATGAAGAAGATGAAGTTGTTTGATTTATTGGAGCAGTTTGAATTACTTCTTTTGTTTGGAGTTCAACTGAAGAATGAGCTTCTTGTTTATTGACTTCTACTGTCGGCTGTGGCGCAGAAGTTTTTACAGGTTCATCAGCAAAAACCTGATGTGAACTAGCTGCAATTAAAATAGCTGTGCTTGCTAAATAAAATAAACTTTTCTTTTTCATTTTATTTCTCCATTTTAAAATAAGCCTGCCATAAAATATGGCAAGCTAATTATTTCTTTTAAGAATTATTTTACAAAGTCCAACAATGCAAGGAAACTTTCTGCTTCAAGTGATGCTCCACCAACAAGGGCACCGTCAACATCTGGACATGCCATGTATTCAGCTACATTGTTCGGTTTTACTGAGCCGCCGTATTGTACACGTACTTTGTCAGCCACTTCTTGACCAAAGTCAGCTGCTACAACATCACGAACTGCTTTACACATTTTTTGAGCATCGTCTTGAGTAGCCGATTTACCAGTACCGATAGCCCAGATTGGTTCGTAAGCAATGACAAGAGAAGACACCTGTTCTGCTGTCAATCCTTTAAGGGCTGCAGATACTTGAGCACCTACAAATTCCACTGCTTTACCAGCTTCGTAAGTTTCAAGAGATTCACCACAGCAGATGATTGGAAGAAGACCGTTGCGGAAGATAGCATGAGCTTTCTTGTTGATATCTTCGTCTGTTTCATGGAAATAGTCACGACGTTCAGAGTGACCAATTACAACATAATCAAGACCCATTTCAGAAAGAACTTTGGGACTATTTTCACCAGTAAATGCACCAGCGTCTTCAAAATAAGTATTTTGTGCAGCAACTTTAAGATTTGAACCTTTTGCTGCAGCAAGAACTGTCGTCAAATCAAGCGCAGGAGCTGCGATACCTGCTTCAACAAGATCAGATGAAGGAAGTTTACTTGCAACTGCTTCTACAAAAGCTTTAGCTTCTTCTGGATTTTTGTTCATTTTCCAGTTACCAGCAATAAATGGTTTACGTGACATTTCACATACCTCTTCTTTTTTTATTTACATCTATTATTTTACCATAATTTAATAGAGAAATAAAGACTGAGTCGAATGAAATCATAAAAAAGAAAGCCCCGCAACAGCGGAGCTCATTTGTCTGACTTTAATTGTTCATCTGGGAACTTAATTGAATTAAGCTTCGATTTCTGTAACCATACCTGAACCTACAGTACGTCCACCTTCACGGATAGAGAATGTAGTTCCTTGTTCTACGGCAATTGGGTGGATCAATTCAACGTCGATTGTTACGTTATCACCAGGCATTACCATTTCAGTACCTGCAGGAAGTTCGATTGAACCTGTAACGTCTGTAGTACGGAAGTAGAATTGAGGACGGTAGTTGTTGAAGAATGGAGTATGACGTCCACCTTCTTCTTTAGTAAGGATGTAAACTTCACCTTTGAATTTAGTGTGTGGGTTGATTGAACCTGGTTTAGCGATAACTTGTCCACGTTCGATTTCGTCACGTTGAACACCACGAAGAAGGACACCTACGTTATCTCCGGCAAGACCTTCGTCAAGTTGTTTACGGAACATTTCAACACCAGTAACAACTGCTTTTTGAGTTTCTTCTTTGATACCAACGATTTCGATTTCGTCGTTAACACGAACAGTACCACGGTCGATACGTCCTGAAGCAACTGTACCACGTCCAGTGATTGAGAATACGTCTTCGACTGGAAGAAGCAATGGTTTGTCTGTGTCACGTTCTGGTTCTGGGATGTACTCATCAACAGTGTTCATCAATTCCATGATGATGTCTTCGTACTTAGTATCACCTTCAAGAGCTTTAAGAGCTGAACCTTGGATAACTGGAAGATCGTCACCTGGGAAGTCGTATTCTGACAAGAGGTCACGGATTTCCATTTCAACCAATTCAAGCAATTCTTCATCATCAACCAAGTCAACCTTGTTCATGAAGACGATGAGGTTCTTAACACCAACTTGGCGTGAAAGCAAGATGTGTTCACGAGTTTGTGGCATTGGTCCGTCAGTAGAAGCTACTACAAGAATAGCTCCGTCCATTTGAGCGGCACCGGTGATCATGTTTTTAACATAGTCCGCGTGTCCTGGTGCGTCGATGTGAGCATAGTGACGTTTTTCAGTTTCATACTCAACGTGTGCAGTGTTGATAGTGATACCGCGTTCGCGTTCTTCTGGAGCAGCATCAATAGATGAATAATCTTTTGGTTGGTTAACTGCTGAAGGCAAGCGACGTGCCAATACAGTAGTGATAGCTGCTGTCAAAGTAGTTTTACCATGGTCAACGTGTCCGATAGTACCAATGTTAACGTGTGGTTTACTACGATCGTATTTTTCTTTTGCCATTTGAGTAAAAGCCTCCAATAAAATATATTTTATAGATAGACAGTAGGCAATACAGTCTAACTTTCTTTATTATTTTATCAAATTTTCTTCAAATTGCAAGTGTTTTACGCCTTTTTTATCAATTTATTCTTTGTCCAACTTGTAGTATGGTTGATTTGGTATAGAAGCTCCAATGCTTGATGCATAAATCCACTCCTTACCTTCCAACTGTGCAAAATTTTCAGCTTTTCCTGTCAAGATGACACCTGAGAATTTACAATTTTCAATATTTTTAAATGTCTTATTAAGATAATCCAATTCTTTTTTTGTACTATAAATTTCCCCTTTTGAAGTACTTATATTTATTAAACCATGCTTATCTTTTAATGAATTTTTAAGATGTGTTTGAAAAACATCGAAGCTATATTTTATATCATCTTTGATTACTTTAAAACCAAATAAGTTACTAATATCCAAGCTTGCAGTATTATAGTTTGAGTATGTACCAAGCCAATACCAATTAGCTTTCAAATTGGAAGGCAGCATGGTTTGTAATTCAGAATAAGTATAAGGTTTATCAAAAGTTACAGCTACTTCGACTAATTGCCCTTTCATTTCAGAAACTAGAGGTAATTCTTGGGATGGCTTTGCCATTATGTCGGTTTCATCATTATTTTTTATGTTAAAAAAAAGAGGAATCTTTACACGTCGCCCAGCATTAAATGCCATAACATTATTATTAACACCACTACTAAGGATTACAGAATCAGCCATGTGATCAATTTTTTCAAAATTTGGTCCAGCTGATGCGGTTACAGTATCATAGGGAACGATAACTCCGTCTAAATCTTTAGAACGAGTCAATTGATATAAATTGGAAAAATCATTTGTAGCATGAATATTATTGCTTGAATAAATATTTGGATAAGCAATTTGCGATCTATTTTCATAATAGTTCGTGACTTCTGTCATATGATGTATTGCCATTTTCTCCAATATGGTTCTTGTAGCTGTGTAAATACCGACAACAGATAACACAACTGCTATTGATAATAAAAGAATTTTCTTTGTATTTCTTCTCCTACTTTTCTTCGCAACGATTTCAAATGTTTCCATGATGATATCCTTTCTTTTCCAAAATCTGTCGAAGTTTCTTTCGACTGCGCATGAGCTGAACTTTGACTTTGCTCTTAGAATAATGGAGTACTTCTGCTATTTCTCCTGTTGAAAACCCTTGAAAATAATAAAGGTCCAACATGATTTTATCCTGTGTGGGCAACTTTTCCACCTCCTCCATGAGAAAGTCGTAGTCTGATCCTTCAACAATCAATTGATTTCCCTTTGTAAAAAAATCTCGTCTCAGGATTTCCATATAATGCTTATCACGCCGGTATTTATCAATATAACGGCGAATAGACACACGATACATCCAAGCTCGCATTTTTTCAGCAGGGATGACAAAATCAGACTCTAGCATTTTGATAAAAACATCTTGAACAACATCTTCTGCTTGCTCTTTTGGAACGCCTGAGCCTTGCAGATAATAGACGATTTCTTTCGCAAAGGCAATCAAGACTTTTTCATAATCATCTAATTTGATATTCTCATCCCCCTTCCTTCACTAGTATAACGAATTGAAAGCGTTTCTGGTTACAAAAATATAAAAAAATCGGAAATAGTCCGATTTTTTTATTCTTCATCAGCCTGAATTTCTCAGTCCAGTCGCAATTCCATTGATTGTGACGTGAATCAACCTTTCTTCGTCAGGAGATAACTCCCCACGGCGTTGGCGTTTGATAAGTTCTAGCTGAATATAATTCAAGATATTAAAATAACGCATGCGGTAATCCAAACTGTCTCGCAAGTATGGATTTTCCTCTAACAGTTCATCATAATCTTCAATAGCAAGAATGACATTCTTGGTCAACTGCCACTCATCTAAGATTGTGTAATAGATTTCTTGAACTTTTTCATCTTCGCATAGTTTTGCATATTCAAAGGCGATATTCATATTCGACTTAGACAGCACCATGTCCACATTGGACAAAAGCGATTGGAAGAAAGGCCAGTTTTTATACATCTTTCTTAAGAAAGCTAGATTTTCTTTTGGATTTTCATCAATAAATTCTTTAAAGCTGGATCCAACACCATACCAACCAGGAAACATCACTCGACTTTGGGACCATGAAAAGACCCACGGAATGGCACGCAAGCCACCGATTTCCGTAATAGTTTTACGAGCAGCCGGTCTTGAACCAATATTAAAACTAGAAATAGCTTTAATCGGGCTTGATTCAAAGAAATAATCATAAAAATGCTCATTGCCAAAAACCAGGTCACGATAAATTTGATAACTCCGTTTTACTACTTGATCCATAATATATTCATAACGATTTGAAGTGTTGGTATCACTTTTTTTCTTAGTAATCATACGGTTAATCGTTGCCGAAACCAGCATTTCTAAATTGTAATAAGCAGCGTCTTTATTTCCGTATTTATTGCCAATAACTTCTCCTTGCTCTGTCAGGCGAATTCGGTCATTGATACTGCGGAGAGGTTGAGCGGTGATAGCTTCATAAGTAGGTCCACCACCACGACCGACCGTTCCACCACGACCATGAAAGAATGTAATCTTCACACCAAATTCATCTCCGATAGCGGTCAATTGCTGTTGAGCTTTATAGAGAGTCCAGCAGGATGACAAGTAACCACCGTCTTTATTGCTATCCGAATAACCAAGCATAATTTCTTGATAGTTATTATTGGAGGCGATCCATTTCTGAGCAATTGGAAGAGATAAATATTTCTTCATCGTATCATAAGAATTATCCAAATCCTCAATCGTTTCAAAGAGTGGCACGATCTGCACACGCGCAAATTCCCTATCAATAAGACCAACTTCTTTATGCATAACCGCCAGCTCTAAAAGGTCAGACACACTTGTTGCATGAGAAATAATGGTTTGCTTAATGACAGCATCCCCTAGCTTGTCTTTCAACTCACGTGCTGTCTGAAAAATTTCTAATTCTTTTTGTAAAAGATCTGATTTTTTAGCGTGTGTTGCAGAAAGAATCCGTGGATCATAGAGAAGTTCATTCAGCAGAACATGACATTTTTCGTCCTCAGAAAGCTCGCTATAATTCTCCACAATTCCTGCACTTGCTAACAACTCCGCAACGCAGGCTTCATGAACACTGGAATCTTGACGCATATCGATAGAAGCAAGGTAAAAACCAAATACTTCTACCGCTTGCAATAATTCAGTAAATTCGCCAGAAATCATTGCTTCGCTTTTATTTTCAAGAAGAGATTGTTTAATCGCTAACAAATCATGTTTAAATTCTTCAATTTTGTGGTAATGTGGCTCTGTCTTTATCTGATCAATAAAGTAAGCCTTTGTATTCTTTAATTTTGTTTGAATATAGTATAAAGCGCGACGATACAATTCTTTTTCGCGGTAAATAGAATTATCCTCTGATAAATAAGCCATTTCCTGTACCGCTTCACTGACTTTTACGATACCAGTTGACAAAGAAAACTCACGATACAGGTTAGCAACTTTTGTATCGTAATAATTCATAATCACTTCGCATTGTGTCAAAGCTGATTTTTTAAGCGTTTCAGATGTAACATACGGATTCCCATCTCGGTCGCCACCAATCCACATTCCCATTGTAATAGGGGTTGGATTTTTTAAGTCAATTCCATGTTTTTTGGCTAGACGCTTGTATTCTTCTGTTAGATTGGTCACTGCCTGTAAGAAAGAACTGTTGTAGTATTCCATCACATTAGTGATTTCATTCGTCACTTTTAATTTTTTCTCACGAATCATATCCGTGCGCATGATAATTTCTATATATCGCCGAAGATCATTATGCCATTTTTCTTCATTGAGCAAGCCCATTCGCACATCACGGTATTTACGTAACAAGACATGAATGTGATTGGTTAAATCCAACATAGTCGTCCGTTGCACTTGAGTTGGGTGAGCTGTTAAAACAGGTACAACATTTAAATGCTCTAAAATTTCAGCAGCATTTTCCTTTTCAGCAACTAAATCAATTGTTGTGGATAATTTTCCAAGATAATCTTGACCAACATTATTTTGATAGTTAATCTCAAAAGCTAAATCAACGTCTTCTGAAATATTGATCAAAAGAGGCAAGATAGAAAAATAACGTGAAATATAGGACATTTCCTTGTTCGATAGATTCTGAACAATTTCATTTAATCCTTCGTAATTTCCAACTGCTGCCAATTCTTTTAAAGCGATGATTTTTTCAAAGGTTTTAGGACTTAACATATTTTGTGTAACTTCTTCCAGTAAGTCCGTCAAAATCGTAACTTCTTCTTGGATGACTTCTTTATTATTGTAATTTTCTAATTTTTGAAGTGACATGATCTACACCTTTCAGTAAGCTTTTGCACAATCTCAAGTTAGCGAACAACTCTTAAACCGTGATTGGTTTCTTCTATTTCCCTATACAAACTTTCTCGTTTTTCATTGGCATCAATATTTAACACAAAAGCAATTGCAACAGATAATACCAACAGGCTATTTCCACCTTGTGACAAGAATGGGAAGGTCACACCAGTCGATGGAATCAAACCTGAAATTCCCCCAATATTGACAAAGGTTTGCGTCAGTAACATTCCACCAACACCAAGAGCCATCATAGAATTGAAAGGATCTTTCGCTCGTATTCCCACCAGAATGATCCGTAGAATAAGGAAAAACAAGAGGGCTAAAATCAAGCTAGCGCCAATAAAGCCAAATTCTTCAATAACAATGGAAAAAACGAAATCTGTCTGTGCTTCTGGCAAATATCCGCGTTTCTCAATAGAGTTTCCCAATCCTAAGCCAAACCAACCGCCATTACTCATAGCATAATAGGAATTAGCTAGCTGGTGACCTGCACCTGACAGATCCTTAAATGGATTAAAAAAGGCACTAAATCGTTTTGCTACATACCCAAACACAGGAACTTTAGCGACTTTTTCCACACCAATGAGCCAAATACTGGTTAAAACAACTGTAGAAAGAGTGACCAGCACTCCGAGAAGAGTTGAAAACCAACGATAACCAATCCCACTAACCGTTACCATAATCATGGTCGTCAGCAAAAGAATAGTCGCATTTCCTAAATCAGGCAAGGCAGCCACGATTCCGATTAGCACGATAGCAAGAATGCGCCAATCGTTCAGTGCACGCGGAATCAGTTGATTTCGTGTCAAAGCCTGATAGTCATAAGTTGCGATTTCATCTTGCTGATGAGAAAAACGCAGCGCTAGGAACCAAACCAGAATGATTTTTAAATATTCAGCTGGCTGAATGCTAAAACCACCAAAACGTAACCAACCGTGTGCTCCATTGATTCGTGCACCAAGGACACGTGATAAAATTAAGAGCAAGATTTCCACAAAAATAACAATGACAATCAATCGATTGTTTTTCAAGAAATCTAACTTTATTTTATAAATTAAAGCAATAGCAAGCAAACTGATTATCCAAAAAATTCCTTGATTTAAAACAGATCTGAGAGAATTGGCTCCTACCTGTACTAGAGTAGCACTTGACGTCGAATAAACAACTATCAGTCCTAAAATAGATAAAATCAAATAAGGAATCAAAATGGAATAATTCAGTAGGTGGCGTTTATCAATTTTCATAGTTCACCTATTATTTTAAAATTTTCACCGAACATTATACCATTTTTCAGGGTAAAATAAAAGTATTTAACGAACGGCGTTTTCGAAATCCTTTTGTTATCTAGGCTAAACTTTAACTAAAAAAGAACAAGGCTATGAAATTTACTGTCACATTTTGAGCTTGGAAAAGTATTTATACACAAATAGCTTGATCGTACTCAATAAACCGCTTTCTTTAATATTTCAATTTGATGACAAATACTTATTTTCTACTAATTTATTTTGCTTTTTATCTGACTTTACGTTAAAATAAATTTATATGAGAAAGAGGATTAAACCGCTTGTTGTCTTTGTCTTTTTTGTGAGCTTTATTACGATTATTTTAGGAGCGAAGCATTATTCAGAAAGCAAGGAAACTAAACAGCAAAAGGCTGCCATTGAGCAATCATCCACTATCACTCCAAAACAAGCTGATATTTCTGATTCTAACAAGGAAGGTAAGACCTACAAACCGATTATTGACCTGTCAGGTTGGCAACTACCAAGTGATATCGATTATGATCAATTAGCGAAAAATATCTCTGGCGCCATTATACGCGTGCATAGCGGAGCACAAGCAAAAAAAGAAAATGCTGCTACACATCTAAATGGGATTGACAAGTCCTATCAACGACATATCGAAGAATTTCAAAAGCGAAATATCCCTGTCGCTGTTTACGCTTATGTTGCTGGTAGCAGTAAGAAAGAAATGCAAAAAGCTGCCGAAAGTTTTTATAAGGCTGCTTCAAAATACAAACCGACTTACTACTGGCTAGATGTTGAAGAAAAAACTATGGAGGACATGAATGCTGGCGTTGAAGCTTTTCGTGCTAAGTTAGCATCATTAGGTGCTAAAAATATTGGGATTTATGTCGGAACCTATTTTCTTGAAGAACATAGTATTTCCACCAAAAAATTTACAGCTATTTGGATTCCAACTTATGGCTACAATGACGGTTATTACAACGCAGCTCCTAAGACAGACTTGAAATACGATTTACATCAATACACATCACAAGGTTCAATTAGTGGTTTTGCACATGATGTCGATCTCAATCAACTGTCTCCTTTAAAAAATCAGACAAAAACGTTTAAAAAATTATTTGGTAATAGAAAACAATGACTCTGTAATGGTTTTCAGTAAAAACTTTACAGAGTTTTTCTCTTCTTCTACTCCATTTATCACTACTTTCTTGTTTCTAAATATGATATAATAACTAGCATAGAAAAGTTTAGGGAGTAATGGATGATTTCTTGGTTGATAAGAATTTTAAAGGGAATTATCATCGCGCTAGGATTTATTCTCCCCGGGGTATCTGGTGGAGTTTTAGCTGCTATTTTGGGAATTTACGAGCGGATGATTTATTTTTTAGCGCATATAAGGGAAAATTTTCGGGATAATGTGCTTTATTTTTTACCTGTTGGCATTGGAACGGTTTTAGGAATTGCACTATTTTCCCTGCCGGTTGAATATTTACTAGAGCATTATAAAATCATTGTTTTATGGGGATTTGCAGGTGCGATTATTGGTACGATTCCAAGTTTGCTAAACGAATCTGTCAGAGAATCTGATCGCGATCGAACCGATGTTATTTGGTTCCTTACTACCTTTCTCATTTCTGGTATTTGCCTATATTTTCTCAATAGTTTCGTTGGAACTTTACCTGCAAATTTCTTGACATTTATTTTAGCTGGTGCGCTAATTGCACTAGGAATTCTCGTTCCAGGCTTAAGTCCTTCAAATTTACTTTTAATTTTGGGACTGTATTCTCCTATGCTGATCGGTTTCAAATCTTTAGATATTTTAGGAACTTTTTTACCAATCGGAATCGGCGGTCTTCTCGCACTTGTGATTTTTTCAAAATCTATGCATTATGCTTTAGAAAATTATCATTCTCGAGTATATCATTTTATCATCGGGATTGTCTTGTCGAGTACCATTCTCATCTTGATACCAAATCCTGGGAACAGTGAAAGTATTCATTATGCTAATACTTCTATCATCACTTTGGTTACTGCTGCCTTCTTCTTTGGTTTGGGAACTTGGCTGGGTGCTTGGATGAGCCAATTGGAGGAAAAGTATAAATAATGGCTAAAAAAACAAAAATCAAGAAAACCTTGGTTGAACAAATCTTGACGAAAGCTAAAGTCAACCACAAAGGGCTTCAAATTAATGCTTTAGAAGGAGAATTACCTGAAAAAATAGATCGTTCACAGATTTATAAGACATTAGCCCTAACAGGTGATAAAACAGGTGTTATCATTGGCATCCTGCCCATTACAGAACATCTTTCAGAAAAGAAACTAGCCAAACTATCTGGTAACAAAAAAGTAAGTATGATCCCACAGAAAGATTTGGAAAAAACAACTGGTTATATTCATGGTGCAAATAACCCTGTCGGCATTCGACAAAAGCATCATTTTCCTATTTTTATTGATTATTCAGCATTAACACGCAAGACTATTATCGTCTCAGCTGGAGAATTGGGACACAGTATTGAAATTAACGCAAAGGATTTAGCTGATTTTGTTGAAGCAGACTTTGCAGATTTAAAAGAAAACTAATATACCATTCAGAAAGGAAACTGTATGAAACTCTACTTCGTTCGACACGGAAAAACTCAATGGAATTTGGAAGGGCGATTTCAAGGAGCTAATGGTGACTCACCACTACTTGAAACTTCTATCAAAGAACTACACTTGCTTGGAAAACATCTGTCTCACATCAAATTTGATAAGATTTTTTCAAGTGATTTACCACGTGCAATGGCAACCGCACAGATTATCTGTAGTGAAAATCAATATTCATCAGTTGTTGAACCACATACAGAGCTACGCGAGTGGCAACTTGGCTCCCTAGAAGGACAAAAAATTTCCACCATTACTGCTATCTACCCACATCAAATGGAAGCCTTTCGACACAACTTAGCCAAATTCAACAACTCAATCTTTGGCGCAGAATCGGTCTACCATACAACACGACGGACAATCGGCTTTATCAAATCACAAAATAAGCATTCTTATGAAAATCTTCTTTTTGTCGGTCACGGAGCTAATCTAACTGCTTCTTTACGCTTGTTATTAGGGTACGACTTTGCTCAACTTCGTCAGCAGGGAGGCCTTGCCAATGGAAGTGTCACTGTTCTTGAAACACAAGATTTTGGACATTTTACACTTCTTGATTGGAACAATGTTGACCACTTAGAAACAATTGAAACTGTGAGCGTATAAAATCACGGTTTTTCTTTATTTATAGATGAATTTCTGCCTTATTTATGATAGAATGAGGAAGGTAAACTTTAGGAGGAAGAATATGACTACTGAACATATTGAAGAATTAAATGACCAGCAACTGATTCGTCGTGAAAAAATGACCGCTTTAGCAGAACAAGGTATTGACCCTTTTGGTAAACGTTTTGAACGTACTGCAGATTCTGCCCAATTAAAAGAAGAATATAGTGATAAAACAAAAGAAGAGCTACATGAATTAGCGGAAACTGCTACCATTGCGGGACGACTTATGACCAAGCGCGGGAAAGGCAAAGTCGGTTTTGCTCATATCCAAGACCGTGAAGGTCAAATCCAAATCTATGTCAGAAAAGATACTGTTGGTGAAGAGAATTATCAAATTTTTAAAAAAGCGGATATTGGCGACTTCCTTGGTATCGAAGGTGAGATCATGCGCACAGATATGGGAGAGCTGTCAATCAAAGCAACTCACATCACACATCTCTCTAAAGCACTTCGTCCATTACCAGAAAAATTCCATGGACTAACAGACGTTGAAACGATTTATCGTAAGCGTTATTTGGATTTAATTTCCAATCGGGAAAGCTTTGAACGCTTCGTAACTCGCAGTCGTATCGTTTCAGAAATTCGCCGTTATCTTGATAACCAAGGCTTCCTTGAAGTTGAAACACCTGTACTACATAATGAAGCTGGTGGTGCTGCTGCTCGTCCATTTATTACTCATCACAATGCACAAAATATTGATATGGTACTTCGTATCGCAACTGAATTGCACTTAAAACGTCTGATTGTTGGTGGTATGGAACGTGTTTATGAAATGGGACGCATTTTCCGTAACGAAGGAATGGATGCCACTCACAATCCTGAATTCACTACGATTGAAGCTTATCAAGCTTATGCGGATTTTGAGGATATCATGGACTTGACAGAAGGGATTATCCAAAGTGCAGCTAAAGCTGTTACAGATGCCGAAAGCGTCCCTTATCAAGGTACTGAAATCTTTATCGGTCGCAAATTTGCACGCAAGCATATGCTAGAAGCCATTAAAGAGCAGACGGGCATTGATTTCTGGAAAGAAATGACTCTCGAAGAAGCCACTGCACTAGCTAAGGAACATCATGTAACGGTTGAAAAGCATTTTACAGTCGGTCATATTATCAATGCTTTCTTTGAAGATTTTGTTGAGGATACCTTGATTCAACCTACATTTATTTATGGGCATCCAGTTGAAGTCTCGCCTCTTGCTAAGAAAAATGCAGATGACCCACGCTTTACCGACCGCTTTGAACTCTTTATCGTTGGGCGCGAATTTGCCAATGCCTTTACCGAGTTGAACGATCCAATTGATCAATTATCTCGTTTTGAAGCACAGGCCCAAGCTAAGGAACTCGGAGATGATGAGGCGACTGGTATCGACTACGACTATGTAGAAGCTCTTGAATACGGTATGCCACCAACTGGCGGCCTCGGAATTGGAATTGACCGCTTAATTATGCTGTTGACAGATGTCACTTCTATTCGTGACGTATTGCTTTTCCCTACGATGAAGTAAACAATTTCTTATCAAATGAATACTGAGATAACAAAAATGACCTTGCTCCCTCGTTCAAGAGGGACAAGGTCATTTTTTAACTCTATCATAATTGAATTTTTTCGTTCAAAATTCTACTATAATCAAGAATTATTTCTTTTGCTCCATCATACGGCAAGTCATACACTACATTTGGCATATCTGCACGGGTTTAACAAGTAATCTACCATCATGTATTCCGCCAATAATTTTTCCATTATAATAGATAATAAATTCTCCCATCATAGCTCTATAACTAATATTATCTAATTCAGATACTTGTTCTAAAATAAAGTCTAAGTATTCTTTGCTTGATACCTTTTTTTATATCTCTTTTAATTACTAAAATTTCAATAGTCCATTTTTGTCAAACTTAAAATTTGGTCCCCATGCAACTTCCCAATAATATCCATCTAAATCAGAAAAATAGGCGTGATATCCACCCCAAAAGGTGTCTTGTGGTTCTTTTACAATTCTTCCACCAGCATTTCGTACTAATTCAATTACACTATCAACATCTTCTTTTTGTTCAACATTGTACGCTAATGTAATTCCAGAAAATCCATTTCTCTTTGGTGGATTATTTTCATCAATATCTTTTGCCAATTGTTCTAAAGGAAATAGTTCAAATTTTGTTCCTGGAGTATTGAAAAAACATACTGGCGGATTATTTTCTTTACAGTCAGTCTTATATCCTAAACCATCTCTGTAAAACTTTATTGACTTTTCCATATCGCTAACACCTAAACAAATACAAGTAATCTTATTCATTACTACCTCCATAATTTCTAATTAACTTTCATCTAATAAATTAAGATTTGTCTTTCTCATCTGGCTTTCGCAGGTTTCTTTTCCGGAAGTTCAGCATACATACCATCCAGAAGTTCCAGAATTAGAGCCTTATCATCAAAACTATCAAATACATGCATCAAGGTTTTTGAATCTTCATACGGATAACGCAGTTCGGAATCTGCAAGCAGTCTGTCCGATATCGGCGTTCTCTTTAAAAACAGTTCATTATTGCAAATGTCACCTATCAGCTTACCATTAAAATATACAAGGTATCCGCCCATCATAGATTTTATGACAATATCGCCGGATTTAGAAAAACTATCGCGAACATATTCATTAATTTCATTCACCATGATTATCCCCCTCCAAATTCAAATTTATCTATATCGCCCTAATCTTATCATTTATCAATTTGATAAACGCTATCACTGTTTCTCCTATCATCGGAAGCCCGTAAGGACTAAATAGGAAGCCGATAAGCAATCCTGATATGCCTATTCCGACTTCTCCTTGATTGAAAGAAGCTAATGCTCCAAATATGCAACATCATAACGATATACAACAACGCCGTTCCTATGCCAAGCAAGAATGTCAGAAAAGTTGTTAAAATTGATAAGATAAGACTAATTTACCATATTTAAAGTAAGTTAAAAAGCACGATCACAGTGCTCGTATCTATTTTAATATCTTCCTATAAATTTTTCTTTTGCAATTTTAGTATATCGTTTAATAAATTTACACTTTGCATCAGTGTAGCCGTCTCTATCATGTTCAAATTTCTTCCATAAGTTCAGCTTTAAATGTTCATATTCTTTCGCTACATTATGATTCTCACGTAAATAATCTCTGAAATATAGTTCATCATTATCTCCGACAACTCTAATGTGAAGATGAAAGACTTTTTCTGCAAAACCTTGCTCCGTGTATCCTTTATTTAATGAGATTCGTCGTGTACTTTGACTCATGCATAACCAATTATTTTCAACAAGAATATTTTTCACTATTTCTAATTCTTCGGCTAATCGAACCTCAAGTAATATATCTACTATATTCTTTGCCCATATATTTTGAACAGCGGTACTACCAATATGAGATATTCTTACTATATATTTAGCTGGTATCAAGGACAAAATAGCAGTTGCTTCCTCATCATACCAATGCGCCCATTCTTTATTATATTTTACAAGAAATATGGGAAACAACTGCCATAATTCTTCTAAACTCATGTCTTCTAATTTTTTACTCAATCCGTCCTCCACTAGTTTGCATTTATTTCTCACATTTATTATCATTATAACATTTTCAATGTGCATCAGGCGTTTATTATTTCTGATTAAAACTTTTAGCTATCACTACACGAAAAAACAAGTCCAATCTAATCGGACTTGTTTCTTTTTATTTTTATAAGGAGTTTACATAACGATCGACTGCTAGGATAGCACCTGCAATATCAGATGCTGAAATCTTAAACGGCATCTGATGAATGGTTTCACCTTCAATAGTAGCTTGCTTACCAACCTTGAGCAAATCATCATAGCTGGCATTTTCTAAATGCATTTCTGCCAAGGTCGTGGGCATACCAATTTTCTGATAGAAACGAATATATTTTTCCAACTCCTCTTTTGGACGGTTTTCAAGAAAGAGCTGTGTTAGCGTTCCATAAGCTACTTTTTCTCCATGAGTCAGATGATGAATATCACCAGTCAGAGCTGTAAATCCATTGTGAATGGCATGAGCAACAGCCAATCCACCACTTTCAAAACCAACACCGCTGAGAAGCGTATTAGCCTCAATGATATGCTCAAGAGCTGGTGTTACCACCTGCGCCTCACAAGCAGCCAGTGCTTGTAAACCATCTGCAAAAAGAGTTTCTTCACATTTTTGAGCAATAGCTGCGCCTGCTAAAGTCTGTCTTTGTCCCAGCATGGTCTCTCCATTTGCCTGCATAACCGCACGCGCTTCAACCCAAGTCGCTAAACCATCTGCAATTCCAGAAGCCAACAAGCGCTTTGGAGCTTGAGCAATGACCTTTGAATCTACTAGAACAAGATCTGGGTTCTTGGTGTAAAAAATATATTTTTCAAATGCTCCTTCCTCAGTATAAATTACTGAAAGAGCTGATGTTGGTGCATCTGTCGAAGCAATAGTCGGTGCAATCACGACGGGATTTCCCAATAAATCTGCAATTGCCTTAGCACTGTCAATTGTTTTTCCACCACCAAGACCAATCACTAGATCTGCTCCATCTTTTTCAGCTAAAGCAGCTACCCGATTGATTTCATTATCCGAAGCTTCACCATTAAAACTGACATGCAATATATGAAGTCCATAGCGAGTAAGACAGGATTGGAACTTCTTTCCTACAATTTGATAAACAGTGTTGTCACAAAGCAAAACTGGATGGTTTCCTAAGTTCAAAATCTGTTTTGCATTTTCAAATAAGGCATCTTCACCTTGAATATAGCGAGAAGGGCTTGCAAAAGTTCTCATAAAATACCTCTTCCTACGCAAAAATGGAGATTAGATGTACTTTTGACCATGAATGAATGACCAATCTGCTGCAAAATCATTTACTGCCTTTGAAATAGACGGCATAGCAAAAGCTGATTCAAAGACATCTGCACCTGCTGTAATAGCATGGGTACCATCAGCAAAAGCCTTGTTGACTTGTCCTACATTTTTAAAGGAAGCTGCTAAAATTTTGCTAGATGAACCTTCTTTCGCAATCGCATCTGCCAATTGGCCAATAACTACATCTGAATCAATGTTCAAATTTTCCATACGGTTATAATAAGGAGCTAAATAATCTGCGCCTGCTTGAATGGCTAATAAACCTTGGAAAATGGTATAAATAGCAGTTGCCGTAATCTTGTAACCTTCTGCTTTTAAAACCTTTATAGCGGCTAAACCTTCAGGGGTTACAGGTACTTTGACAAACACATTTCCACTACAATGCTTGCGAATTTCAGCGGCATCTTTTAAAATTCCCTGATAATCTTTGGCAACAACCTGAATATGAATGGAAGGAGCTTCCCCAATAATTTCTCTAACTTCTTGGATGCGTTTAAAGAAATCAATCTCCCCCTCTTTTTTAGCGATGGTCGGGTTAGAAGTCACTCCTGCCAAGGGGAGAATTTGCGACCATTTTTTTATTTCTTCTACATTTAATGTATCAAGCATGAATTCCATAAACTGGACCTCTTTTATAATGTGTGTTCTGTACGTCCGATAATATCATCTTGTGTTGCTTTGGAGAGTACATTGAAGAATGCCGAATATCCTGCAACACGCACAATCAAATCACGGTGTTTTTCAGGATGTTTTTGCGCATCAATTAAGGTTTCTCTAGAAACAACATTGTATTGAATATGATAACCGTGCAAACGGTTAAAGAACGTACGAAGTAAAGCAATCAATTTAATTTTATCTTCTTCCTTAGACAGGGTCTGAGGATTGACTTTTTGATTGAGCAGAACGCCCCCAACGATTTCATCTGTCGGCAATTTAGAAACAGATTTCAATACAGAAGTCGGACCATTCTTGTCCATATTGTGAGATGGAGAACAGCCTTCAGCGAGCGGTGTCCCTGCATTGCGGCCATCTGGTGTCGCCAAAGTACCACGACCTTGACCAACATTGGCTGAAATAGAAGATGTTCCTGAGTAGCGGATACCGCCAATTGGACCACGTCCATAACGGGTATTTGGATATTTAGCGATTTCATCCACATAAATATCGTAAGCATCAGTCACCAGCTTATCCGCATAATCATCATCATTACCATATTTCGGTGCATCATGGATCAACATCTCTTGAATTTCCTTGCCACGCTCACCTGCATAGTCCGTTTCAAGCGCATGCCAGAGTTCAGCTGGAGTGAGTTTGCCTTCTTCAAAGACTAGCTTCTTGATTGCTGCTAGTGAGTCTGATAGATTGGCAATACCGACTTGGAGACCAGAAATATAGTCATAGACAGCTCCGCCTTCTTTCAAATGCTTTCCACGACCGATACAATCGTCTGTCAAAGCTGAGCAGAGAATATCTGGTACTTCTCTTTCTAGAGAAAGGTCGATAGAATTTTCCACGATGACACTCATACGAGTCAAGTGGCGCAAAGTCTTGTCCCAAGCCGTTTGCAGCTCAGCAAAGCTCTTCATGTCTTTAAAATGACCGAAGCTTGGTGCAAAACGCTTGCCAGATGCGGGATCAATTCCATCGTTCATAGTGATGAGAAGCACCTTAGGGAAGTTCATATAGCTCATTCCCGTACAACGGTAGCCCCATTTACCTGGCACAGCTGTCTCCACACAGCCGATAGCACTGTAGTCGTATGCATCTTCTTCCAAAACGCCTTTGGCAATAAAGGACGGAATAATAATCTCGTCATTATTGAAAGCAGGCATTCCAAAACCTAGTTTCATAACTTCTATGCATTCGTTCATAAAACGAGCATCTAGACCAGCATGGTAGCGAACTGTTAAGTTTGGCTGTGGCAAATGCGTCTGTGCAACAGATCTCAAAACCAGATATGAAAGGGGATTTACAGCATCTTTCTTATCACGTGTTTGTCCACCAATTGTCACATTTTGATACAAAGGACTACCAGCAGATGAGAAAGTATGAGCCTGACTGCGTACTTTATTGATCGTAATCGTCTTAATCCAAAGATTGGTTAAGCGTTCGACAATGCTTTCTTCCGTCTCGCGACCAGCTTCCAAATCCGACTTAACATAAGGATACATGTATTGGTCAAAGCGCCCATAAGAGAGGGAGTGACCATTAGACTCAATCTGTAAAATACACTGGATAAACCAGACAGACTGAATAGCTTCAGCAAACGTTTCAGCTGGTTCGTAAGGCACTTTGGAGCAAATTCGAGCAATTTCCAATAATTCCTGACGGCGCTCTGGGCTTGCAGACTCTGCCATATCTTGAGCTAATTTGACAAAACGCTCCGCATAAGCTTTCACAGCATCCACTACAATGAAAATTGAATCATAGAAATGATATTTATCAATACTAGCCGGATCTGTCAAATCCAAGGCCTCCTTAGCTGCCCGAGCTTTTTCCTCAAAACCTTTCAAACCATATTGAAGCAATTTTTGATAATTGACTGCCAAGTGAGCATCACCAGAGTTCATCTTTCCTTCCATGCCAAAGAAGCCAGTTTCCATATAAACCTGAACTTCTTCTGGAAGTAAAGCACCTGCTCTAGCACGGAGGTTATTGTTTTCCCAGAAGGGAGCGATGCTCCGGATTTGTTCTTTGGTTTCCTCTGTAATATAGAAAACATCACCGTCGCGCTTTTCAAAAAGATCTAATTCATTGAGTACAAATTCTAAAGTATACTCTGGGAAAATAGGTGCATCTTTATTAGATGAAGCCTGATTTCCAACAATCATGGTCTCATCTTCAATATAAAGCGTCATATTTTCCAAAATTTCCTTAAGCATATAAGCACGCTTCAGAACATTTGGCTTTTCTTTATGCTCTTGATAAGCTCTTGTTGCAAGAACAGCACGTTCAGCATCAATATAAGGTTTCTTGTCCAGCACATCCTCCCGATACTTGTTCATTCGGTCCGTTAAACTACCAAAATAATTCGTTTGTATCGTCGTTTTTTCTATTTCTTTTACATTAGTCATCACAGCACAACCTTTCTTATGAAATTATTTTTATTTCTTTCGTAACTATTGTAGCATGCAAGATGCAAAAATTCAATCATTTATAATCAATTATCAAATTAAAGATTTTTTGCACATTTGTGCTCAACCAACGTTAAAATAATTTCTTTACAGTGATACAATGTAGTTTATCCTTCCGCTTTCAGTTCATTACTGTAAGCAAGATTGTCTTGGAATTTAAAGAATGGGAAATAGATGAGAGTTGACATAGCTAAAATGACAACTTGGATGAGAGCACCTTGCCATCCTGCCACTAAGAAACCAGAAATAATAGCTGGTGTACTCCATGGCAAGGTCACCCCTGAAAATGGCTGCATAAAGCCAATTGCTATAGAGCCATAAACAATTACAGCCGCTAAAACAGGTACAAGAATAAAAGGCAAGAACATAACGGGATTCATAACAATTGGAAACCCAAACACAACTGGTTCATTGACATTAAAGATTGCTGGAAAAGCAGCAACTTTTCCTAGTGCTTTGTATTGCTTGGATTTAGCTGCAAAGATCATAGCTACTACCAAGCCAAAAGTGATACCTGAACCAGATAAGATTAGGAAACTATCTAAGAATTGCTGAGTAACAATATGCGCTCCTTTACCAACAGATAGCTTTCCAGCAGCAAGCAAAGCTTTATTGGCATCCAGATTTGAAAGCAATAGAGCAGTCACTACACCATTGACAACAGATTGCCCATGCACACCGAACCACCATAGGAAAGAGATGAAAAAGGCAATACCGATTGCACCGTAAAGGGAACCAGTCAATCCTTGCAGCGGTACTTGAATCACACCGTAAATCATTTCAATAAAAGTGCCACCTTTTGTTAGCATTTTAGCAAGAATATAAACTACCATGGAAAGGAAGAATATCACAAAAGCTGGAATCATAGCCTCAAATTGCTTGGCGATCGCTTGAGGAACTTGCTCTGGCATCTTAATAACAATATGTTTTTGAATAAACATGGTATAGATACTACCGACAACCAAACCAATAATAATGGCTCCAATAATCCCCTGACCGCCAAACCAAATCTTGGCAATTGCGTCTGTAATTTCTTCACCTTTTTCTGGAATATAAGAAGATTTTAAAAGAATGAAGAAAGAAGACACAGATAACACACCTGCCGGCAACGGCTCTACACCACTATTTTTAGCATAAGAATATCCTATGGAGAAACAGGAAATCAAACCCATAATCGCAAAAGTTCCTGAGTAAACCTGCATAAATGGCTCGGTCCAATTTTTCCCGAAAATGCCTGCAATCACCTGATTGAGGCCTTCAAATGGTAACTGTCCTACGATCAGAAAGATACTTCCAACAACTGTCAAAGGCAGAATTGCCAACATACCATCCTTTAAGGCAATAATACCGCGCATATTGACAAATTTCATAATCGGCGCAATAATTTTTTGAGTATCTATTTTAGCCATAACTAAGCTCCTTGTTTTTGTTCCAAAAGCCCCAAAGCGAGATTCAATACTTTTTTACCATCTAGCATGCCATAATCCGCCATTGGAATGACCGCAATTGGAATATGGTTCTCTTCGCAAATGGCAGCTGACTTATCCAAAGTATAAGCTACTTGTGGTCCTAACAAAGCAACATCCAAGTTTGGTGCATAATCTGCTAACTTGGCCTGAGAATAAGCATCAATCTCAACCTCTAAACCAGCTTCTTTCGCAGCTATTTTCATATTATTGACCAACATTCCTGTTGAAAAACCTGCTGCACAAAACAACCCAATTTTAATCATATCTTCATCCTCCTGATGATTTATTTTTTCATTTGTAATTCTTTTCTCAAGTCAATGATTTCCTTGATAAGATTAATCTCTGTAATACTGGTCATCAAATGATCCTGAGAGTGGACAAACAAAGCTGTGATTTCTGTCTTTGTTCCCCCCGCTTCCTGTGCCAAAAACTCCGTTTGAAGATTATGAGCTTCTAATAATGCCTGATCTGCCAATTCTAGATACTCATTACACTTTTCAAACTCACCATTTTTTGCTAATGACAAAGCTTGGTAAATATGCTGTTTGGCATCCCCAGCATGCAAGATTAACCCCATAATGATTTGATCAGCTACAATCACTTCCATATTTAACGTTACTCCTATTTTTATTTACAAAATATATCTTCCTTTTATTTGAAAGCGTTTTATTTTTGTTTGTAACTCAAATTTATCATCTTTCTTTTATTCCGTCAATATATCACTGAACAAATTCTCTTTTTTTATATTTATCGCACATTTGTGCTTATAGAGTAAAATAAAAAAGGTTAGAATCATTATTCTTGACCTTTTGAAAATGAAATAATGAGGAAAAGGAGAACTTTTATAAACTACTAATTAACTGCACTATTATCCAATTCCAACACTTTTAAAATAGTTGCTTCATCTGTAACTAAATGGTTGACATACCCAGCACGTAAAACCGCCAAAATAGCGGCAGCTTTTTGACGACCATAGGCAAAAGCCAGACTGTGAGGAACTGTTTTTAAATAATCTAAAGAAATAGCAACTGTTCGATTTTGCAACTGTTCATCAACCAACTCACCATTTTCATCAAAAAAGCGGCAACAAATTTCTCCGACAGCTCCTTCATTTTCCACTGTACGAAAATCTTCAGCCGTCAGCATATCCAACCACTGCCGATTCTTTTCATCCACTTGTCCGCCAATACCAACAACAACCACATCTAGTTCTTGCCAACTTCTTTTTAAGTCCTCAAAATATTTGGAAGACAAAATTCCTTTTGCTAAGATCTCGTCTTCCTGTATAATCGTCGCATTCATAAAGCGACAATCCCCATGGTATTTATTAGCCATACTGTAAATGAGGGTATTAACATGATAACGAGCATGAATATGGCTAGGTCCGCCAGCCAATGGAAAAAAATGCACATTATTCAAGTGTCGACTGCCCGAGTGTTCTACCAAGAGACTAAGACTCTTTCCCCATGAAAATCCAACTTTAGCATTGTCATCAATCATCCCCCGAAGCATTCCTGCCGCTGATTGAGCTAACCGCTGCTCCAAATCAGAAGGTGAATCATCCACTTGATTTGCTACGATTTCAAGTCCTTTTAACCCATACTTCTCTTTCACTACATTTTCTAAATGAAACAAACGCGTATCAAAGGCTTCAATCTCGATTTTGACAATGCCTTCCTTTTTAGCTTCAGCCAGCATACGACTCACAGTTGTCCGATAAATCCCTGTCTCTGCTGCAATTTCTGCCTGACTTTTCTCCTCTACATAATAAAGATAAGCAATCTTAGCTAATAGCCTTTTTCTTTCACTTTTCATCTTATCTCCCTCTACTTATCAGACTAGAGTCAATTTGATATTGGCTGCTTTTAGGCGTTGAACCGCGGCTGTCGGAATAGCTTGATCGGTTACCACCTGCGAAACCTGTTTCAAACCAAAGCGCTTGACAGTCCCTCTTTTATCAAATTTACTCGAATCTGTTAACACAATCATTTTATCAGATGCTTCCGACATATATTGCACCACTTCGCTACGCATTAAATCCTTACCTGTAAAACCAAGCTCTTCATCATAGCCATCAGTTCCTACAAAAGCATGTTCTACATGGAAAAATTGAATCATTTCCTTAAGCAAAGGACCGACCGTAACTTGCGAATCGTTCTGAAATTCACCGCCTAGCAAGATAATCTTGCAAGAATCTACTTTTCTCACATAGTCTGCGATAAAATAAGAATTTGTAATAATTTTCACATTCTTCTTAGTACGACAGATTTCTTCAGCTAACAGAGCACAAGTTGAACCAGATTCAATGATAATCGTTTCATTGTCTGCAACAATTTTTGCCGCTTCTTGTGCTATCTTTCGCTTGGTATCATAATGAAAAGAAAGCCGGACATTCAGGTCATCACCACTATTTAAGACCGCATAACCGTGCTCCCGATGAAGTAAGCCTTTCATTTCCAGCTTATCCAAGTCTTTCCGAATCGTAACTTTAGAGACTTTTAATTTATCAGATAAAGTATTAACATCAATTTTTTCAAACTCTGAAACGAGCTTAACGATTTCATCTAAACGTTCCATTTTATTCACCTCATTCTTTATTTTAACAGAATTTAAGGAATAAATAAAATAAAAAATAGTTTCATTCGTAATTGTTTTTCTTTCGTTTGTTTGATATAATAAAAGAAAATAAGCAAGAAAAGAGTGTACATCATGAGTGCAGAAAAAGGAATCATTTTTAATATTCAACATTTTAGTATTCACGACGGACCAGGAATTCGGACAACTGTTTTTCTAAAAGGCTGTCCCTTACGCTGTCCTTGGTGTGCCAATCCAGAATCTCAGAAATTTAAACCTGAGCCCATGTTAGACGCTTCTAGCAAAAAGACTATCACCATGGGAGAGGAAAAAAGCGTTGAAGAGATTATCAAAGAAGTTCTCAAAGATAGAGAATTTTATGAAGAATCAGGTGGAGGCCTGACCTTGTCTGGTGGAGAAATCTTTGCCCAATTTGAATTTGCCAAAGCAATCCTTAAAGCTGCCAAAGAAAAAGGTATCCATACAGCGATTGAAACGACAGCCTTTGTAGATCATAACAAATTCGTTGATTTGCTCCAGTATGTAGATTTTATCTATACTGACTTAAAACATTACAACACCATCAATCACCGCAAAGTCACAGGGGTCAAAAATGAACTAATTATCAAAAATATTCATTATGCTTTTTCGCAACAAAAAACCATTGTCCTGCGTATTCCTGTTATCCCTAGCTTTAATGACTCTCTAGAAGATGCCGAACAATTTGCTATTTTATTTAAAAAATTATCTATTGACCAAGTACAACTCTTACCTTTTCATCAATTCGGTGAAAATAAATATAAATTACTAAAACGTTCTTATGAAATGGAAAATGTGCAAGCTCTACATCCGGAAGACCTCTATGATTATCAGCAAGTTTTTCTTGATTATGAAATCAACTGTTATTTTTAGCTCCTCTTTTTCTCCAAAAAACAATCCATTTCTTACGAAATGGATTGTTTTTTTATCTTTTCTTGGGCAGATGCAACGACATCTGCAAGGCTGGTTTTACTCAATTCTTTTTCCATTGCTGCTTGAATTTCTGATAATGTATCATCTAAAACGAAATGAATATTTCTGCCAATGGGACAAGACGGATTGGGATGCTCATGAAAGCTAAAGAGTTGTCCCGATTTTCCCAGACTTTCTACTGCTTGATAGACATCCAAAAGGGTAATATCCTTTAAATCTTTCCTAATGATAGCTCCTCCCCTCCCACGCGCTACAGAAATCAAATCCGCACTTTTCAATTGCGATAAGATTTTGCGAATAATAACAGGGTTTACTCCAACGCTAGCTGCTAGAACATCACTCGTTACTTTGTGCTCTTGACATTCTAGTGCTATAACAGTCAACATGTGCGTAGCAATGGTAAAACGACTTGAAATTTGCATGTTAAACTCCTTTCATTTGCTGATTCTATTACTCATATACTTTATTTACGTTGTGACTTCATATATTACGTCTAAAAAACTCCTTAAGCTGCGCAACATAGTCTTCTCGCTCACTAATTGCTCGAAGTAAATCATGGTTATGGGTGTGATGAATCCCATTGACAAGGCTTTCGTAATATACTTCATAATAAGGCAACTTCAATGTTCTAGCCATCTCCAATTCTTTATTTACATCATAAGCCACTCGTCGAAAATCGACATCTGCTAATCCCTGTTCATCAATTTTTAAAATAGCATACTGAGCTCGCAGATCCTTTCGCAAACAAGCATCTAGAAAAAACGGCTGACCGATAGATCCCGGATTGATAATCATCTGTCCCCCCGTCGCATAACGAAGAAATTGCTGATGAATATGACCATAAATGGCAATGGCACAATTGTTACCTTCAAACAGGCGATCAAAATTCTCTTGTTGACCAATATGAATTAGCTCTCGTCCCCAATTTTTATCTGGCAAATGATGAGTCACAGCAATTTCTAAATCGCCAACTTTTGTCAAAAGCTGCAAAGGCAACTCATGCAATCGGTCTAGTTCTTCAGGTGTGACTTCTTCCAAAAGATACTGGCATAAACAAACCATATATAAATGACTAGGGCGACTGATATTTAATTTCCCATGAAGAGCATTCCAAATGCTATCTTCCCAATTTCCCCGCACTTGAAGACTAATCGGTAAAGCAGCCATTAAGTCAAGAATTTTCTTTCGCCCCGTTCCGGGTGCCAATAAATCTCCCAAAAACCAGTAATCGGTCACCTGTTCCTTTTTGGCGTCCGCTAAAACAGCTTCTAATGCCGTTACATTTCCATGAATATCTGATAATAAAGCAATTTTTCGTTTCATCGTCTCATTTTACTTGTCCTTTATAGAAATATTATAACAAACCAAGAAAAAACTTCCACTCCCAAGTTTGAGTGAAAGTTTTACTGACTCATCAATCTACTGACTTCAACGCTTCCAACATATCAATACGTCTCAATATTGCATTGACCATAAATCCTAAGACAATCAAAATCATGATGATAGAAAAGACTGGTACAAGATAGACAAACACCGATACTGTCGGGTTGAGCAGAAAGGCATCCGGAGCAATTGTCTCTAAAAGAGAACGATGTAAAATATTTCCTAAAAACAAGCCTACAATAATGCCAATAATAGACAAAAGAATGGTCTCTCGATAAATATAAAGTGTGACTTCCTTATTATGGAACCCCAATACTTTAATCGTTGATAATTCTCGAATCCGCTCCGCAACATTGATGTTCATCAAGTTATAAAGAATTACAATGGCTAGTAAAATAGAGGCAACAGTTAAAATCTGCATCACAAAGCCAAGAGACTTGACAATAACATCAATTTGTTCCAAAATCCCCGTATTTTGTACAACTGCTCGTACACCTGTTAATTTCATGAATGCTGCTGCAGTATCTTGTATATTTTTACTAGAGGAATCTTTCAATTTTATCAGATAAGCATTTTCTTGGAACTTGCGATCAAATACTGTTTGATAATAGTCCTGATTCATAAAGATAAAATGCCCTGCATACATTTCAGCGATAGCAGAAACTTTGATTTTATAGCGTCTCCCCTCATCAGAAGTCACCTCAAAAGTATCCCCAACAGAAACATGCATAATGGTTGCTAATTTCTGAGAAATGACCGCTCCATGCGAAGACAAGTTCAAGCTCGCTTTGCTTTGACTATCATATAACTCTATGAAATGATGAAAATCCTTGCCTGTTGTCACAAATAACGCGAGAGATTGTTCATCTTTAGCACCCTTGATTTTTTTGGTAAATATTTCTTGATAAATACCGCGTTTTTTAGCTATTTTTTTATCTGCTAATAAATGATTGATTGCTGCTTGCTCGTCTAATTTGAGATGCTGTTTTTGCGAAATGACCGCATCGTATTTGATAATTTCTCCATACTGCCGATTTCCCATACCTTCCATGGAAGAAGACATCCCCAAACCGGCAAATAAGAGGGCGACGGAGCCTGCCACACCAAAAATGGTCATCAGCATTCTTTGCTTGTAACGAAAGATATTTCGAGCTGTTACTTTTTGCGCAAAACTAAGGCGATGCCAAATAAAACCAATCCGCTCTAGCAAGATCTTAGAGCCTTTATTAGGTGCCTTAGGTAACAATAATTGAGACGGCTTTTCTTTCAATTCTTTATGTGCAATATAGAGGGCTGGTGCGACGCCACACAAGACCGAGCATAAAAGAGCAATGAGACTAATTTCCCAATAAAAGTCTAATCGCAAAGCTGGATAAGTTGATGTCTTAAAAATAGTTTTCCCTAAAATATAAGGTAAGAAATAAGTCCCCGCTAAAATTCCAATTACTGAACCGATTAAACTTGAAACCAAGCCATAGACGGCAAATTTTTTAACGACATCTTGGTTTCGATAACCTAAGGCTTTTAAAACGCCAGCATTTGTGCGTTCTTCGCTGACAAAACGTGTCATCGTTGTGACTGTTACAAGGGCCGCTACCAGATACAGTACAATCGGAAAAGCATTCCCTACGGCTGAGATGCCATAAGCACGATTGCCAGTTGTTGTGTACTCGTCCGCTCCTGGAAATGTCCGGCGTGTATACACACGGTAGGTTGGCACAGACAAACTAGCTACTTCATCTTTTGCCTTTCGAATGTCCGCTTGACCATTTTTTATTTTTGTTCCAGCATCTTTCTTTTGCTTCGCATATTCAGTTTTTTTATCGTTCAATGTCGCCTGAGCTTGATCCAATTGCGCCTGACCATCTGCAATTTGTTGTTTTGCTTGCGCCAATTGGGCTTGGCCTGCTTGGTACTCGGCTTGTTTATTTCTTAAGGTTGCCTGACCACTTTGATATTGAGCCAAGCCTGCATCATATTCAGCTTGTTTCGCACGCAATGTCACGACAGCAGATTGGTATTGGGCAAGTCCCGTTTGATAAACCGTTTCTTGGCTTTGGTACTGTGACAATCCAGCTTGAAATTCAGCCTGCTTTTTCTCTAATTCTGCACGAGCAAGATTTAATTTCGCTTCTTCTTGTGCTAGTTGAGTTTGTGCTGCCACAATTTCAGGCACTGTTGCTGGATCAATTCCTTGTGCTTGAAGCGCGGTCATTTTTTTCTGCAAATCCGCTTTAGCTGCTGCTAATTGAACTTGACCTTTTTCCAATTCCGCCTGCGCTATGGCTAATGTAGCTTGAGTATTTGTTACATTTTCTTTTGCAACAGACAACTGACTAGCTGCCTGATCTAATTGGGCTTTCATTTGGTTCAATTGTGCCCAACCTGAAGAAAGTTGAGCAGCGGCTGTATCCAATTTTGCTTTCGAGCTTGCTAAAATTTGTTCAGCCTGTGCAATTTGAGCTGCGCCCTGTGTAAGCATGCTTTCTTTTTCAGTTAGTTGACCTTGAGCAGCCTCTAAATCTGCTCTTTTTTGATCAATTTGATCCTGCGCATTCCTTAGTTGCTGCTGGGCATCTGCCAATGCTTGTTGAGAAGTTTGAATTTTTGCTTCTCCGTCCGCAATTTTTGTCTGTGCTTGGGCTTTTATCTCTGATAAACGTTTTTTTCCATTATCAGCTAGTAGCTTTTCTAACTCATCTTCATGCTGTTTTACCTTTTTTCGATAGGAATCCCCAAAGGAGTTGAGTGTTTTTAAATTGTTATATCTCAAACGAGCGACCGTATAGACTGAACTTTGAAACGTTTTGGGCGTCACAACTGCATAAGCAGACAAGGTACCACTCCCTGAGTTAGAACTGCCAAGAGAAATAGTTGAAGCCAATTCACTTGAATTGACAAATCCTGTCACTGTAAAGGTATGTCGTTTCAAAGCATACTCATTGGTCCCTTCCTCGTTTAAAGTAATGCTATCACCAATCTTATATTTCCTTTGACAAAAACTAGCCAGAGCAACTTGGTCTTCCTTGGTTGGAAAATGACCTGAAACCAGTTTAAATTGGGATATTTTATCTGTTTTAGAGAAAACGCGGACAGACGCAGAGCTGTCCCCAATCACCGTATCCGTAAAATAGCCATATTCCACATATGTATTTGGAATTGCATTCAGTTCTTTTTGATCAGCTTTGCTAATACCATAGTCTGACATCACTGCCACATCCATCATTTTCATCTGCGAAAGATAACGATTGGCTGAATTTTCAATGTCTGGACTGGCTGCTTTCAGTCCTACTAACGCAAAAGAACCTAACATCATTAAAAACATAATAGACAGAAAGCGTCCTTTGGACTGACGAAAAGAGAGCCTGATGTCCTTATTTAGAATGGATTTTTTCATATCACCACTCCTCACTAATACTCTAGACTTGCAATATCTTGAGGATGTTCATTCAAAGTGACGGACTGTATCCGTGCGTCATGCATATGAATCACACGGTCTGCAATCGGAACTAAGGCACTATTATGGGTCACAATAATCACTGTCGCACCTTGTTTACGTGACATATCTTGAAGGATTTGCAACACATGCTTACCTGTTTTATAATCCAGCGCGCCTGTTGGTTCATCACAAAGCAAAATTTTAGGATTTTTTGCCACGGCACGCGCAATGGAAACACGTTGCTGCTCGCCACCAGATAATTGAGTAGGAAAATTATTGAGACGATTTTCCAAGCCAACTGCTGCTAGCGCTTCTGCTGCATCCTGTGCATCTTGAACAATTTCTGAAGCCAGCTCAACATTCTCTAGCGCCGTCAGATTAGGAACTAAATTATAAAATTGAAATACAAAACCAACATCATTTCTCCGATAGTCCGTCAACTGGTGAGCGTTGTAATGTGCTATATTTTGCCCATCAATCAGGACATCTCCCTCGTCATTGCTATCCATTCCACCAAGAATATTCAAAATCGTTGATTTTCCAGCGCCTGAAGCTCCAAGAATGATGACTAGCTCACCTTTTTCAATCTCAAAAGAGATGTCATTGTTAGCAATGATTTCTGTGTCTCCCATTTGATATCGTTTGTAACTATGCTTCATTTCAATATAAGCCATCGCCTTTTCCTCTTTCAGTTTCCATGTCCAATTAAATAAACAAGCTGTTGATTGAATCCTATCTTTATTATAAAATAGACTTAACATAAAGGCAATCATCAATTATCAACAGAGTGTTCATTTAAGGAGTATTATGGTACAAAATCGACAAACAGCAACCAAGCAGCATATCAGAGAAGCCCTCATTCAGCTCTTGTTAGAAGAAAAATTTGAAACAATTTCCGTTAGTAAACTCTGTCAACGAGCAGGTATCAACCGTGGAACTTTCTACCTTCATTATCTTGATAAATTCGACCTAATTGAAACACTAAAAGAAGAAATTATTACCCAATTACGTAAAAATTTTGAAGAAACTACAAACACACATGACCTAATCATTACCAATCTAAGCTATCTCCAACAAAACCACGACCTAATTTATGCTGTTTCTCAAAGTCATTACCTCAATTTCCGTGAAACAATCCGTGAATTTATGCTTAGTATTTTAACGAACGATCAGCACAAAGTTCAAACCGAACACTTTTTAAAAGAAAATTTCCCCATTTCTGAAAAATATGCACTTGAAGTTTTTCTATCTAGCATAGAGGGCATTATTTCACTCTGGATTTCAAGCGGCACTAAAGAAACGCCTGAAGAAATGACGAATATGATTTTACAAACCTTTGATTACGATGCTTGGCGATTGTAAACTAAAAAACTCTATTTCTATAAAAGGGATTTCCTCAATTAGAAATAGAGTTTTTGATATACATTTTTTTTAAAGCTCAGAAATTGAAAGGTTGTAAAATGAGACGACAGCATACAAACTATGATGTTCTATTGCATATCTTTATAACCAGTCATGTCATCGTTGCAACCTATCATCTACTTTTTAGTTTAGTTGTCCTTATCATCTATGCGTGATTTTCTAGCAATATCAGCCAAAATATGGTCTACAAATTCTGCAATTGTTTCTGTATGCGTTTGTTTGCTGCCATAACGACGGACATTCACCGTACCATCTGCTTGTTCCTTGTCCCCTACAATCAATTGATAAGGAACTTTATGAGTTTGACTTTGACGAATCTTGTATTGCATTTTTTCATTGCGTTCATCGACATCCACACGGACACCACGATTGCGCAGTTCTTTCGCTACTTTCCAAGCGTAATCAGCATGCGCTTCATTAGAAATTGGAATGACCGTCACTTGATGAGGTGCCAGCCAAGTTGGGAACGCACCTTTGTAAGTTTCAATCAAGTAAGCAATAAAGCGTTCCATCGTAGACACAATACCACGGTGAATCATGACTGGACGATGCTCTTCACCGTCTGCTCCGATATAATGAAGATCAAAACGTTCTGGTAGCAAGAAGTCCAATTGAATAGTGGAAAGAGTTTCTTCATTTCCAAGAGCTGTTTTTACTTGAACATCCAACTTAGGACCGTAGAAAGCAGCTTCGCCTTCTGCCTCAAAATAGTCCAAACCTAAATCATCCATTGCTCCTTTTAGCATGCGTTGAGCATTTTCCCACATTTCATCATTATCAAAATATTTATGTTTGTCATTCGGATCACGATAAGACAGACGGAAACGATAGTCTGTAATATTGAAGTCTTTGTAAACGTCAATCATCAAATCCAGCACATGTTTAAATTCTTCTTGAATTTGCTCTGGCATGACAAATAAGTGAGAATCGTTTAGGGTCATTTCACGAACACGTTGGAGTCCTGAAAGTGCACCTGATTTTTCAAAGCGATGCATCATACCAAGTTCCGCAATACGAATAGGTAACTCACGATAAGAATGAACATGGTTTTTATAAACCTCAATATGATGTGGGCAATTCATCGGACGAAGAACAAATTGTTCACCATCTCCCATATCCATCGGTGGAAACATATCTTCTTGGTAATGTTCCCAGTGACCAGAAGTCTTGTATAATTCTACACTTGCAAGCGGTGGAGTATAAACATGTTGGTAACCATCATTGACTTCACGGTCTGTAATATAGCGTTCTACGATACGACGAATAGTCGCACCATCTGGAAGCCAAAATGGAAGACCTTGCCCAACCTCAGGAGAAATCATGAAAAGATCAAGCTCTTTACCGAGCTTACGGTGATCACGTTCCTTGGCTTCTTCACGCATTTGAAGATAGTTTTTTAGGTCTTTCTTATCAAACCAAGCTGTTCCATAAATCCGTTGCATCATAGCATTGTCACTGTTCCCACGCCAGTAAGCACCTGCTACATTGAGCAAATGGAAAATTTGAATACGCCCAGTTGATGGGACATGAGGTCCACGGCAGAGATCCACGTATTCGCCCTGACGGTAAATTGTAAGACCTCCTTCGTCTTCTGAATGCTCCTCAATCAATTCTAACTTGTAAGGATCGTTTTTGAAAATTTCTCGTGCTTCATCCTTTGTCACTTCTTCGCGGATTGACGGGAAATTTTCCTTGACAATCTTCTTCATTTCTTCTTCGATACGAGGCAGGTCTTCGTTAGAGATTTGACCAGCTGTATTGTCCGTATCGTAGTAGAAACCATCCTGAATAGCTGGACCGACACCCAAGTGAATGTCTGGGAAGAGACGACGGGCTGCTTGCGCAAAGAGATGAGCAGCAGAGTGACGCAAGATAGGCAGGGCATCTTCATGGTCAGGTGTCACAATTTCGATGCTACCATCTTCTGTGATAGAACGAGTGGTATCGATGAGTTTGCCGTTGAATTTACCAGCCAAGGCTTTCTTAGCCAAGGAATTGCTGATGCTTTGCGCAATTTCAAAAGTAGTCACGCCAGCTTCGAATTCACGAACAGCGCCATCTGGGAAAGTAATCTTAATCATAATTTTCTCCTTTAATATCTATTCTATTTATATTGGACAATTTTAAGAGCCGAGCAACCTCTTCCACAGTCTGCTTTTCTGATTGACTACCATCTGCTATGAGGCTAGGATAGCCTAATTTCATCGTTTCCTTCCGAACCATTTGGGCAAAAAGAATGTCTCGCTGCATCCAGTTTTCAAAAGCTTGCTCAGGATTGGTTGTTCCCTCTAAGACATAAGGAACCCATTCTCTCTGTTTATAATGCTTTTTCTGAAAATCAGCTGTCGGAGTCAAGCATAGATAGGAAGACGCTGGCCATTCAAGCTCCTTTACCAAGTGAGGCAAAAGTCCTGCCCCCTCCAACAAGAGTGGTCTATCTTGATTTTTTATCAAGTAAGATTTTACATAAGGAAAAATCTCTTCATAAAAGCGCCATTCTTCATCTGCCATCTCTTCTGGATTTCTCATCCAGATTTGTTCCGGATTTCTGTCCTGTCTAAGAAGGCAAATCGGCCGTGAGTCTACACTTGCTTGACTCATCATCTCGTCTACCAAATCATCCAGCTTGATATGAAGCAGCTGATACTGTCTAGCAAGAAGTGAAGCAATTGTTGACTTCCCGCTGCAAGGCGATCCGCCAATCATATAAAGCATAATTCTTCCTCCTTCTGACAAAATAAAAACGACATCCTCAAAAGGACGTCGCAACGTGGTTCCACCTTCATTCGTGCATATCAAAAAGACCTACACCTCAGACTGGCTTTAACGTAGCCACCGTTTTATGTTTGCATAAAAGTTACTTTAGAGTAGTCCCAACTGCCTTCCTCTACACGCTTTCCAGCCCCACGCGTTCTCTAAAAAATTCCAACCAGCGGTATGTCTCTAAGAAATATTATAGCACGATTAAAAAAATTTGCAAGCTTTACAATCAGATGGTTTGTGTCTGAATTTTTGGGAATTTTGGGAATTTGAAAGAAAAGAATAGGTTGTTTTGGAATCATTCGAATGGTTCCAAAACAAATGCTGCCTCAAAATTAAGTGGGCAACATTTTAGAAATGTATTGTTTTAAACGGTTAAGATTAACGTCATGTTTTCTTATCTGATAGCCTAATTTTTTATTAAATATATCATTATTTTAACAAAAAAACGTTTACATTTAAAGAAAATTATTGTATAATAATTATGTTGGAATCATTCGAAACAACACAGCAAGTTAAAATAAGGCTTTGTCCGTACTCAACTTAAAAAGTGCGCACCGATTCGGTGCTTTTTTATTTCTTTTATTTCAATCAGGAACACAAAAAAACAGCCTCACGACTGTTTTTACTTTTATCCTACTGAGCCTTCCATACTCATGTTAATGAGTTGGTTGAGCTCCACTGCGTATTCCATTGGAAGTTCTTTGGTGATCGGTTCCATGAAACCATTGATAATCATAGCCGTTGCTTCTTCTTCGCTAATGCCACGGCTCATGAGATAATAAAGCTGATCCTCCGAAACCTTAGAAACTTTAGCTTCGTGTTCCAGTGCAACATTCGAATTGTGAATTTCATTAAATGGAATGGTATCTGAGCTGGATTCACCATCCATAAGAATCGTGTCGCACTCAATGTGAGACTTTGAACCAGCACTATTCTTGCCAAAACGGACTTGACCGCGATAATCTGTCTTACCTCCGTCTTTTGCAACAGACTTAGAAATTAATGTGCTAGAAGTCTTTGGCGCATTGTGATAAACTTTACAGCCTGCATCTAAATGCTGACCATAATTAGCAAAGGACATAGAAAGGACCGAAGTTCTTGCATTACGACCATTAAGAATGCTACAAGGATATTTCATATTGACCTTGCTGCCTAGATTTCCGTCAATCCATTCCAGAGTACCGCCTTCTTCAACCGTTCCACGCTCGGTCACCAGATTATAAACATTGTCCGACCAATTTTGAATCGTTGTATAGCGGAAGAAAGCATCCTTTTTAACAATAATTTCTACATTTGCAGCATGAAGACTATTAGTCGTATAAGTCGGCGCTGTGCAGCCCTCAATGTATTGAATAGAGCCACCCTCTTCTACGATAATGAGCGAGCGTTCAAATTGACCAGCATTTTCTCCATTGATACGAAAGTATGTCTGAACCGGCACCTGACATTGAACATTTTTTGGCACATAGATAAAGGTCCCACCCGACCAAACTGCACTGTTTAAAGCGGAAAACTTATGCTCTGCATTAGAAATGACTGTGCCAAAGTATTTTTTCACCAAATCCGGATATTCTTGTACTGCCGTGTCGGTATCGGTAAAGATAATGCCTTGCTTGGCAAATTCTTCTTTCATGTTATGATAGACTACCTCAGATTCATATTGAGCAACAGCTCCTGACAAAAATTGGCGCTCTGCTTCAGGAATACCCAAACGCTCAAAGGTTTTCTTTATTTCATCTGGCACTTCATCCCAACTTCTAGCCCGATCTCCACTTAATTTTTGATAATAGATAATATCATCAAATCGTATGCCGGATAAATCTGGTCCAAAATCAGGCATGGGCAACTTATGGAACAATTCTAAAGAACGCAAACGATAATCCAGCATCCATTGCGGTTCATTTTTAATTTCAGAAATTTCACGAACAACCTCTTCTGTCAGACCCTTACCAGTCGAGAACAAAGGCTTCACATCGTCATGAAATCCAAAAGCATAATCTCGTACTTTCGTCATCTCATTCCTCCCATTGATACAAATTATCTTCTCTTATTATACTATTCTATATTAGAAATGTCAGAATATATGCCTAAAATATAATAAATTAAGCTAAAAAAGACTAGGAAAATTTCCCAGCCTTCTTACATGATTACCGTACTTTTTCGGCTAATGCTTCAGCGAATTTCTCCAGATTTTCAATATCTTCATCTTCTGCTGATAGATCGACTTTGACATTTTCAGCACCTTTTTCAGCACCTGTTGCCGCAAAAGCACGATCAAAGTCATCTACGGCCTTACAAAACTCATCATAGAATGTATCGCCCGATCCGACAACACCATAAATCTTTCCGGTCAAGTCAAGACTAGCTAAATCTTCATAAAAATCAACAATTTCATCAGGCAACTCGCCGTCACCATATGTGTAAGAAGCAATGATTGCGATATCTGCTTCTAGAAATTCCTCTGCATCAACCGTTGTGCATTCATCAATATCTACTTCTAAACCAAGTTCTTTTAATTTATCAGCTACAATATCTGCAATTTCTTCTGTATTTCCTGTCATACTCGCAAATACAATTTTTGCTAACGCCATAATTTCCTCCAAAAAATTCTATCAATTTATTATAACATATTGAACAAATAGTTGCACTTGAAACCTCTTGAAGGTTGATTGCTCCTCACTTTTACTTTTTAAAATAGCTACCTTATGATACAATAAATAGAAGGTAGAGTGGAGGTTAGAATATGGAAATTTTCAAGCAAATTTTACATAAAATTAAAGAATATGATACAATCATCATCCATCGTCACATGCGGCCCGATCCCGATGCATTAGGAAGTCAAGTCGGTTTAAAAAAATTACTTCAAGTCAATTTTCCAGAGAAAAAGATTAAAACAGCAGGAAAAACTGAACCAACTCTTGCTTGGTTGGCCAAAATGGATAATGTTTCAGACGATGATTACAAAAATGCTTTAGTTATTGTTTGTGATACAGCAAATACTGCTCGGATTGATGACGAACGGTACAACAAAGGAGATTTTCTCATCAAAATCGATCATCATCCAAACGATGACATTTACGGAGACATTTCTTGGGTGGATACTAGCTCTAGTAGTGCTAGTGAGTTAATTGCTCTCTTTGCATTGGAAAATAAACTGAAACTAGATGATTATTCCGCTAAACTGCTTTATGCTGGAATTGTCGGTGATACAGGACGTTTCCTATATCCTGCCACAACCGCTCGTACAATGGCTGTTGCAAGCAAACTTCGCGAGTATCCCTTTGATTTTGCTGCTTTGGCTCGAAAAATGGACTCTTTCAGCTATCAAATTGCTAAACTTCAAGGCTATGTTTATGACCATTTAGAAGTTGATGAAAATGGTGCAGCTCGTGTCATTTTAACTCAGGAACTTCTCAAAGCCAATCATTTAACAGATGCTGATACTTCCGCTATCGTTTCAGCTCCAGGGCGTATTGACAGCGTTGAATTATGGGGAATTTTTGTTGAGCAAGAAAATGGCAATTACCGCGTTCGGTTGCGGAGTAAATTTATCCCGATTAATGAAGTAGCTAAAAAACACGACGGAGGCGGTCATCCACTTGCTAGCGGTGCCAATGCTTACTCTACAGAAGAAATCGAAAAAATTTACCAAGAATTAAAAGAATTGGCAAAAAGACATTAAAATTGAGAGAAAAGACTTGTCAAAATCGGTAGAATTTGGTAAACTATCAAAGTAATGAATCTATGGCTCGCAGAGAGACCATGGCAGAAAGGAAATTTTTTAAAATGAGAAAAGATATTCATCCTGAATACCGTCCTGTTGTCTTTATGGATACTTCAACTGGCTACAAATTCCTTAGTGGTTCTACTAAGTATTCTAGCGAAACTGTTGAATGGGAAGATGGAAATACCTATCCACTAATCCGTGTGGAAATTTCATCAGATTCACATCCATTCTATACTGGACGCCAAAAATTCACTCAAGCAGACGGACGTGTGGATCGTTTCAACAAAAAATACGGTCTCAAATAAGAATCATATTCACATTACAAAAAATGTTGATATTAAGCCTTTTCCATTTTGGGAAAGGTTTTTTAGTACAATCAAAAAACTTGGAATCTACTACATTATGATTTCCAAGTTTTTACTCTTTCTTCGCATTCAGTATTTTAATTGTTGAATAATCAATATATGGCTATCTTTGAAACCCTATAAACTATGAGGCTCATTGGGTCCCATGATTAAAAAATTTCTGGGAACAAGTTGGACTATTTCTCCAGATGCTGTAAAATCAATCTTTCCTTCTAGACAGACAACAGTCGCCAAAGCATCAGCTTTGTGTTTAGGAACTATTCTTTCTTCTCCTATCTACCATTTCTTATTGTACTCTTCTAATGCTGAAACGTTTTAATCCTTATAACCTCCCCCAGTAAAACCGTAATATTCTTCTAAAGATAGTCCTGAATCTGCAATCGCTTTTGCTTCTTTTCCAACATAACGAAGATGCCATTGCTCTGGCATATATCCAGTTTCATTCTCTTTTCCATTTAGATAACGCACAACAAATCCATATTCGGCTGCATGTTTCAAAAGCCATTGACTAGCCTTTTTTTCTGTCACTAAATTTCCGTCGGTGCCAATCAAGTCAAAAGCTAAGCCTGTTTGGTGTTCACTATAGCCAGGGCGAGCAGAATAACGATCCGCTGCTTCTTTTCCATCTTTATTGACATAATTTTGATAAAGTGTCACTTGCATTTGATAGCTACGAAAACCGCTATATTGATGACTGATAGGATAACCCTCACCTTGCATGGCAGCAATCAATTCCAGCAATTTTGCTTTAGCAGTAGGATTTTCACCGGGATTATAATCTGAAGATAATGGATAATGTTTATTTGCGATAACAATTTCATCATATTTCCCTTTTACACTATAATAAGAACCATTATAATGAACTTTTGTTTTTTTCTTTGTTTGCTCAGAGGATCTAACTTTTGCAGATACAGCTTTTCCTTCTTGTTTCGTTTCCACATTTGTTTTCTTTCCTCCACAAGCTGTCAAAAGAAACAAACTCGCTAACAATAAAATGCCAATCCTTTTTTTCATCTGTATCGCCTCATTTATAGAATTTACTAATTTTCATTATAGGCGTAGATATACTATCTGTCAATTCAAAAAAGCATGCAATTGCATACTTTTAATTTTTTTATAGTTAATTATTTAGTACAACCACTTTACCAAATCCCGCTTGACTTTCGATATAAGAATGGGCTGCTGGGATTTGCTCTAACGAAAAGATTCGTTGAGAAGATACATTGATTTTATAAGCATCAATATAACTAAAAAGTTCATCAATAAGCTGCTGATGCACATTTCCTGAATAAAAACTAGTCAAATAACTATTGTTTCTTATTTCTACGATTGGATCAAACTCCTCTACATACCATTTGCCACCTAATTGACCAGTGTTACAGATAATTCCTGCACTTTGAATATGGTCAAATGAATTTTTTAGAGTAGCCGGACCGACTAATTCAAGGATTTTATCAAACTTTTCCTCAGTTTGCAAAACTCCTCTTTCATCTAAAATAATTTCATCAAAGCCTTGCTGTTGAAGCAAATCTTTTTTAGCAAGAGAACGAACTGCACCAACTACACAATTCTGTGGGAATTGTGCTTTTACTAACTTTAAAAAGGCTAACCCAACACCACTCGTTGCAGCTCGAACTAAGATTGAGTCTCCCTCTTTTATCTGCATATTTTTGAAGGAGCCAAAAGCAGTATAGTAGGTCTCCGGTATTGCTGCTAATTCCGCCCAAGATAATTGACTGTCTACAGGGTAAATCTGCTCATTTGGAAGTAATACATATTCAGCATAAGAACCGTCATACGCACGTCCCATTTCGCCCATAATAGAAACAATTTTTTGCCCTTCCTGCAAATCTCTCCTTGTCGTTTCAACTACTTGTCCTACACACTCAATTCCTAAAATACGAGGGAATTGAACAGTTGGAGATAAACCTTTCCGAGTAAAAATTTCTGAATGATTGATACCAAAACCTTTGATTTTGACTAAGGTCCATCCTTCTTTTACAGATGGGATAGCTCGTTCTTCTAGAACAAATTTCTCTGGACTACCTGGCTCATAAATCACCATTGCTTTCATTTTATTTCTCATTAGTTAAACCTCCTATTTCCTATTCGCAAACATAGATTTTAACTAGCTAATTCGAGCAATTTTCTTACAAATTCATTAGCTGGCTGTTGTTTGATTTCCTCTGGCGTGCCATATTGCTGAATTTCTCCCATATCTAACACCAAGATTTTAGTGCCTAATTTTAGTGCCTCTGCTATATCATGCGTGATAAAAATAACAGTAATTCCTGTTTCTTCATGCAAAGATTTCAACTCATGCTGCAGTTGATAGCGCGTAATAGCATCTACTGCTCCAAAAGGCTCATCCATTAGCAAAATATTAGGAGTTGCAGCTAATGCACGTGCGATCCCCACTCGTTGAGCCTGTCCACCAGAAAGAGCAGACGGATAACGATTTTTCAAATCATTTTCCAAGCCTAGCATAGCTAATTTTTTATCTACAATCCGGTCAATGTCTGCTTGACTTTTCTTTTGTAAATTTAAGACGTAAGCAATATTTTCAGCAACTGTCAAATGCGGAAACAAGCCGTTTCCCTGAATAGAATAACCAATTTTCCGCCGCAATTCAATCAAATCCGTGTCTTGAACATCTTGACCATTGATAAGGATTTGCCCTTGGTTCGGCTTGACCAAACCATTTACCATCTTTAACAATGTCGTTTTTCCTGAACCAGAAGTTCCTACAATCGTCAGAAAGGCTCCATCTTCAATTTTTAAGTCTAATTGTTTGATAATGTCGCGGTTTCCGTAAAATTTGCTGACATTTTTATATTCAATCATTTCTTCAAAATTCCTTTCTCTACAAGATAGTCATGAGCAACTTTAGCAGGTTCTTCTTTATCATTTTCTACTTTGTGGTTCAATTCTGCCATTTTGCTATCGTTCAAAATACCATCTAATTTAGCCAGTGCTCTTTTCAATTGAGGGTATTTTTTAAGAGTTGTTGACCGAACAACCGTTCCTGCTTGATAAGAAGGATAGATTTTTTTATCATCTTTCAAAACGACGAGATTTGCTCCATGAAGCTGTCCATCTGTAGTGAAAATATCAATTGCATCCACTCTGCCAGATTTAACTGCCTGATATTTCAGTCCGCTATCCATGTCCACTTGCGACTTGAATTTCATACCATAGGTTGATTGCAATCGGGCAAAACCGTCTTCTCGACCAAAGAAGTCATACTCTGCACCAAAGGTTAAATTGGGACTTGCTTTAGCTAAATCACTAAAGGTTTTGATATTGTATTTTTCTGCAATATCCTTACGAACTGCCAAACCATAAGTGTTATTAAACCCAAATGTATTTACCCATTCTAATTGATATTTTTTACGATATTGACTTTCAAGTATCTTAAATTGACTTTCATCATATGAACCTGATTTTTTAAGAATAACTTCCCAGATTGTACCGGTGTATTCTGCATAAATATCAAAATCACCTTTCAACATAGCCGGGTGAATATTGGCAGTCCCACCACCGACACCTTTAGTCATTTTGACCTTAAGATTGGTGTATTCTTCAATAACTTGCTTTTGCATTTCACCTAAGATATAGTTTTCTGTCTGTGGTTTGGTCGCAATTTTCACGGTTCCGCCCATTGGATTCATTTGGAAAAATGCGATGGTTCCTGCCATCAAAAGAACTATAGAGCTGAAAACAGCTAACCATTTTTTAGATACTTTTTTATGACGTAAGATTGATTTTTCAACCAAAGAAAGAAGAAAATCAAAGACCAATGCCAACAGTGCGACTAAAACACTTCCGACCAAAGTTAGGGTTTGATTATTAGTCGTAATCCCACGGTAAATTGCTACACCAAGACCGCCAGCACCAACGAAAGAAGCGATCCCTGCAAGAGCTATGGTCATTGTAACCATATTACGGAAACCTGCCATCATAACCGGAAAAGCAAGGGGCAGTTGCACCTTGGTTAAAATCTGCTTGCGTGTAGAACCCATTCCTTCTGCTGCTTCAATGAGAAGCGGGTCAACACCAGAAATGCCTGTATAAGTACTCCGTACCATTGGTAACAGGGCATATAAGGTTAATGCTACAATTGCTGTCTTATTACCAATCCCCGTAATCGAAATCAGAATCCCTAAAAGTGCAATAGAGGGAATTGTATAAAGAGTATTCACTAAACCAATAACGACTCCAGCCCAGCTTTTTTTGAAACTAATAAAAATCCCAAGTCCAACTCCAAAAATCAAAGCAAGTAAGATAGACAAACCCGATATCCAGACATGATCCCAGATAAGACCTAACAGAAACTGCCATTGATTGGTGACTAATTTGATTAACTCGTTCATGCTTCATCCTTTCTTGATTGGCTTAAATTTACTAAAATACGCTCTAAATAAATCTCAAATTCACTGACTTCCAGATCAGAAAAACCACTGTAAAAGATTTCAATGATTTCATCAGAAATTGCATCATATTCTGCTTTTAATCCTTTTGCATAATCTGTCAGACAAATCATCTTTTTCCGCTTATCTTTTTCATGAGAACACCGTTCCACAAGCTTCATGCGAATCATTCGGTCAATCATTTTGGTTAGAGTGTTCAACGTCAAACCGGTCTGCTCTGACAGTTCGGTTTGGCTTTGATAATCTTTTTGCCAAAGCGCGTGTAAAATACGTCCCTGTTCTCCATTAAAAGCTTGAATCCCTCGTTCTAACAAAATATGATTCATTAATCGATTAGATAAACGATGAATTTTCCCAATGTAAAATCCACTATTGACTACTTTTTTACCCATTTTTCTTCTTTCTAAAACATACGATATAGAAGTTTATTTATAATACTATATCGAACCTTTTTTGTCAAAGATTTGGTTTCAAAAAAAAGATGAGCAAGTGCTCATCTTGAAATAATCTGTTGAACATTCGCCTGCAAATCTGGTATCACTTGCTCTGCAAACCAAGGATTCTTGGCCAGCCAGATTTGATTTCGTGGAGATGGGTGAACAAGTGGGAAATATTCTGGCAAATAATCTTGATAATGTTTTACCGTATCGGTTAACTTTACAGTTCCCTTTTGATGAAGATAATACTTCTGAGCATATTGGCCAATAAGAATAGTTAATTCCAGATCTGGTAACAATTCTAAAATCTGTTGATGCCATTTTTCAGCAAAACCCTTGCGAGGTGGCAAATCACCTGATTTTCCATGCCCTGGAAAATAAAAGTCCATCGGAATCGCAGCAAAATAGCCAGAATGATAAAATGTATCATAGTCAACACCCATCCATTCACGCAGACGATCACCACTCTTATCATTCCAATATAAACGTGTTTCCTGCGCTTTAATACCCGGAGCTTGACCAACAATATTGATCCGCGCCGACTTAGGAGCTGCAAAAAGCGGCTCAATTCCTCGCTCTGTATATACTTGATTTTGTGGATCAACCATAATAGCTTTCTTAATGTCTTCTAGCGTTTCCATTCCTTGCCTCTATTTTTAATAATTTTTCTTCATATAAATTTTCAAATCAGTTGCCTGCCGTCCTGTGATTGTCCGAAAATCATCTGTCACAATGTCCAAGCAGCCTTGACTCCCAGCTTGGTAGAGAGAAGCCAGCACAACTCCAAATCCTTTGGGCTGATCATAAAGAGCAGCAAATTCCTCAACTGTCACCGGTTGGTAGTCAATTTCATGACCCGATATTTCAGACAAAAGATCAGCTAATTCTAGCATTGTATAGTTACGACCTTGAGTCAAAATGTATGTTTTTCCTTGTAGAGCAGACGACATAGCTAGTTTGACAATGGCTACTGCACTATCTTCCCGCGAAATAAAGCTCATTTTCGAATTTCCCATTGGATAAATGACAGCCTTGCGCTCTATTAACTCAGGTAAGTAAGGCACCAATGGATCAGCATACATAGCATTTTTGATAATACTGTAAGAAAATCCAGCCGATGCTAGACGAGTATTTGCATAAGCAAAGAAAGCTGCCATGTGAAATGGACTATTGACTTGATCAGCAAAAAATCCAACAAAGATAAAGTGCTTAACTCCAGCTCTTTCTGCTACAACGACTGAATTTTCAAATTCTGGCACACGCACAATGCTTGGATGAGAAATACTTGGAATGTAAATCAAGATATCCGTTCCACGCCAAGCTGCGACCATAGAATCTACATCTAAATAATCAGCTGATCTGACATCAATCCCTGCTGCTGCATATTGACTCGCTTTTTGGGGACTCCGAACAGATAACCGAATTTCATTAGTGTCTAACTGTTTCTGTGCTTCGGCAACGACCTTTTGCCCCAATTGACCTGTCGCACTCGTAATTGTATAAATCATAATATTCCCCTTTCTTTGAAAGAAACTCAACTATTTCTAGCTGAGTTTACATGCTTTATTTGATTAATTCATAAATTGCTTCTGCATAAATAGCAGCAGCTCGGAACAGGTCTTCTATATCTATAAATTCATTTGCTTGGTGCATAGTATCTGTATATCCTGGGAACATAGCACCATAAGCAACACCGCGTTTCAAGAGACGACCAAAGGTTCCTCCACCAATAATTTGTTCATGACCTTTTAGACCTGTTTGTTTTTCATACACGTTCAAAAGCGTTGTCACAAGCGGATCTTCCATTGGAACATAGTGAGGAACATGCTCGTGCTCTGACAATGTCACATTTTCCACAGGTAAGTTTTCCAATTTAGATTTGATTGATGCTGGATTGGTTCCTTGTGGATAGCGGAAATTAAGAGCAATGGTGTTGTCATCGCTTGTTTCATCAAATCGGAAGACCCCTGCATTCATAGAAATAGCACCCATTTTTTCATCTACATAGTCCACTTTTAAGGCTTTCCCTTCGTGGTCTTCTAAAAGAATGTTTCCTGCCACTTCAAGATAGTCTTTAGCGGAATCTGCAAAATCAAACTGGGTCAAGAAGTTAGCCAGATAAGTCGCGCCATTGACACCAGATTGTGGCGAAGCCCCATGGGCAGATTTCCCAATAATCATTACTGCCATTTGCCCATTTGATAATTCTTGGTATTCAAAGCGAAGTCCATGTTCTTTGGCAAATTCGTCTAATTTATCTACAAGATTTGGCATATTTCCTGATACTACTGCTGTTGCAGATTCAGGAACCATATTTTCACGAAGTCCGCCAGTAAAGCTATGCAAGCGCGCAGCTCCGCTATTTTCCCCTGCAAAATGAAGATATTCAGTAATATTTCCTTTTTCACCATTGATAATCGGAAATTCTGCATCTGGCGAAAAACCAAAATCTGGCTCTGGAAGACCAACATGTTTGAAATAATAGTCCATATCAGCCCAACCAGATTCTTCATCTGTACCAACTACAAAACGAACTTTCTTAGACGTCGACAAACCTAATTCTTTGATGATTTTCAGTCCATAATAGCAAGCCATCGTTGGCCCTTTGTCATCACTCGCACCACGCGCATAGAGTTTTCCATCTTTAATTGTTGGTGTATAAGGATCTGTATCCCAACCGCTTCCAGCCGGCACCACATCCATGTGTGCAAAAATTCCAAGAACTTCAGCTCCTTCGCCATATTCAAAATGCCCTGCATAATTGTCCACATTCTTCGTTGAATAACCATCACGCGCAGCTAATTCTAAGAATTTTTCCAAAGCCTTAACAGGTCCAGGCCCGAAAGGATGTTCTTTATCTGCTTTCGTATCATCTCGCTCGGAGTTGATTTCCAAAAGGCTAAATAAGTCAGCCAATAGAGCATCGCGACGTTTTTCAACCTCTGCTTTAAAATCAATCGTCATAAAATCATATTCCTTTCTATCAACGTTTTTCAATAATCTCATCCACTGGCAAACGATAGCTTGGATCCAGTTTATCGTCTGTGTAGCCAACAGTAATTAAAAGTTCTGGACGGAAGCGCTCATCAATATCTAACACTTGATTAACTTTTGACTTATCAAATCCAAGGATAATATTGGAACTAATGCCCTGGTCAGTCAATGCCAACACTAAATTCATAGCTACCAATCCAGCATTAAGAGCTAAATAATCACTCTTTTGCTGTTCGGTGTAATGACTGTACTGAGTTGGAAGATTTTGCATGTAATATTGCAATTTTTCTTCAGACATATTTTTTATACCAGCAGTACGAGCAATCTTACGAGCGCGCTGCACCAAGTCTGTATCTGTAAAGAGAGCAATCGTCACAGGCGCTTCTTTGATTTGCTCCTGATTAGCATTAAAGGCAATCTCAGCCAAGTCTGCATTTCTCTCACGCACAACTACAAATTTCCAAGGCTGGCTATTATGAGCACTTGGCGCTAAAGTTGCAATTTCAATCGCCATTCGCACATCTTTTGGATCAACTGCTTTATCATTGAAATGCTTAGTTGCATGACGCTTTTTATTTAATTCAAGAAATTTCATAAGGACTTTCCTTTTCTTATTATACTCATTCCATTTTACCATAAATTGGAAGAGCTTGCAGGGGTTTTGTGAGAACTAAAATATTTTATTTGGAGGTCATAATCACTTTTCTTTATTAATTTTTTAAAACTCTATTTGGAAACTTTTTTACTATCATCTTATCAGATAATATAATATTTGGAAATTATATAGCACTTTAAATCAATCACAATATGTAGTATTTTAAAACAAGATTTTTGTAAATTTGACAACTACACTTTGTATTTGTGTAAACAACTATATAATTCTCTGCTTTTAGTTAAAAATTTTTTAAAGTTAGAAATTCAAGCAGGTTATATCACAAAAGACCGTTTGCACGGTCTTAGTTTGTGAATGATTATAATTCAAGATAAACATTTATTCTTTGATTTCAGAAAACTCGGCATCAATTATTTCACTGTCATTTAAGCTATCTTTGAATTCTGGTTTTAGCTCGTCTTCAATATCAAACTCTACTTCAAATTCTCCATTTAATATTTTTTCAAATGTATCAGCAAGCTTTGTTCCCATTGGTTTAAATGTAAAGTAAGTAATTCCTCCTGAAGCTACTCCTCCTATAATTGGAATTGTTTTTGTAATTATAGAACCAACTGATTTTTTTGTAATGTTTACGCCAATAATTGTCCCGACTTTTTTCACAAGAGGATACCAAGCCGTTTTAGTTAATGCTTTCTGAGCTACCTTTTTCCCAAGATTCATTCCTGCTGCCTTAGAAACATTTGCAATCAATGCACTCGCGCCACTCGCACCGAACATTATCCCAAGGTAAGAGATAACTCGTATTTGCACTTCTTCAGGTAGTTCTTTATAGTTTCCTTCATATAAATCATCTTCTCCAAATAAATAAGCAATTTGTTGAGCTAAATTTAAAGCAAAGCCAATATATTAAACAATATCTGCTCCCCCAGCTACAACAGCAGTAAATGGATTTGAAGGCAATCCAGCAACAAAAGAAGTGACAGAAGTTTTAGTGGTGCTATCTTTGATTATTTTTTCAGCTCGTTTTCTCAATGCCTCTGGTGTCAAAACTTGTTGAGGCCCATGTTCTAAAATACTATCAAGATATTTACTATCTTTAAATTGTTTACGTAGAAATTCTTCTCTATCTACCCTCACGATTGGAAGTTGACTTGCCGCATTGATTGTCTGTATAACTACAGCATAAGCATCATTTTGCTTCATAAATTATTCTCCTTAAAATAGTCTCTTTTTATTATATATATATTGTCAAGCATTTTACTCTTATTATTTTCATATTTTTGTAAAATAATAAAATAAAATCAGTTAAGGAGTATTTTTATTCTTACTGTTCTAGTTCTACTCTAGGCTCTCTCAATTTTCTCTGCACAGCCTCTGCAACTTTTCGCGGTACGCCTACTTCGACAATTTCCTCAACACTTGCTTCTTTAATCTTGGTTAGCGATTTGAAATGCTTCATGAGATTTTGCTTGCGTTTAGGCCCCAGTCCTTCAATGCCATCTAGTTGTGATGAGAAGGAATTCTTAGACCGGAGCTGGCGATGGAAGGTAATGGCAAAGCGGTGGACTTCATCTTGGATGCGTTGCAAAAGGAAAAATTCCTGCGAATTGCGAGACAATTCGACCACTTCCAGCGGATCACCAAAAAGTAATTCATGAGTCTGATGCTTGTCGTTCTTTTGCAAACCAGCGATAGGAATATCTAAACCTAATTGATGTTGAATGACGTCTTTAGCAATGTTGACTTGGCCCTGACCACCATCAATGACAATCAGATCAGGTGGTATTAAACCATCTCGCATAACTCGGCTGTAACGGCGCTTAATCACTTCCCGCATACTGGCATAGTCATCCGGACCGATAACTGTCTTAATCTTATACTTGCGATAATCTTTTTTGCTGGGTTTGCCATTAATAAAAACCACCATAGCTGAAACAGGACTTGTTCCCATAATATTGGAATTATCAAACGACTCAATCCGAACTGGAGTGGGAATATTGAGGAGCCGGCCTAGATTTTCAATTGCTCCTTGCGTTTTTTCAACAGATTTCTCTAATAAGTCAAACTTCTGCTGTAAACTAACTTGAGCATTCTTAATTGCTAGATTGACCAGCTGTTTCTTTTCTCCTCGTTGAGGCTTAAGAATTTTTGTATCCACCACAGCCCGTACTGATTCCTCGTCAATATCAGATGGAATCAAAATTTCATTGGGCACCAGATGAGATGTATTCTGATAAAATTGTCCAATATAGGTCAAAAAATCCTCGTCAGGGTCATTGTAATAAGGAAACATATTTACATCTCGCTCAATGAGTTTTCCTTGACGGACAAAGAAAACCTGCACACACATCCATCCTTTGTCCACATAATAACCAAAGACATCCCGATTTTGTAAATCCCTTGCCATCACTCGTTGCTTGGTGCGAAGTGTCGCAATACTTTGAAGCAAATCTCGGTATTCAGCTGCTTTTTCAAATTCCATCTTTTCAGCAGCACTAGTCATTTTTCCTTTCAATTCATCAATAATCTTATTATCATGACCTTTGAGGAAATCTGCTACTTCTTGAGCCATCTCTTGAAAGAAATGTGGATCATTATGGCAGATAGTATGAGCTCGACACTGTCCGATATGATAGTAGAAGCAAACTTTCTCAGGTGGATTGGTACACTTGCGGAAAGGAAAAATGCGATCCAGCAGGCGCTTAATTTCATTTGCAGCACCTACATCAGGATACGGACCAAAATATAAACCACCATCTTTCTTAACCTGACGTGTAATAATAAGTCGCGGATATATCTCATTGGTGATTTTGATAAAAGGGTAGGACTTATCGTCCTTAAGCATGATGTTATATTTGGGCTGATTTTCCTTGATCAGATTGATTTCAAGCAACAAAGCTTCAATATTAGACTCAGTGACAATAAACTCAAAATCCTCAACCTCAGACACTAACGCTTCCGTTTTAGTATCATGACTTCCGCGAAAATACGAGCGCACCCGATTGCGCAGATTCTTAGCTTTTCCTACATAGATGATCGTACCATTTTTATCCTTGTGGATATAACAGCCTGGGCTAGTCGGCAATAACTCTAATTTTGATTTAATTAAGTTGTTCATAATTATCATTATAGCAAAATTAGCTAAAAGGAAGTAAAAAGGAACATCGACAGCCTAAATGATTACTATAGAAAAGGGCAAGCAAATAAATATTAAAAATTTTAAGCCCATAGCTTCACTATCACAAGGTTTAAATAGGTTATTAGAAGTATACTTTAGGTTGTAGATAGAATAAATCTGTTTTCATTGAGTATTTCTCCAGATTTACAAAACGAACAAAAGGTTGACTTGCTCCGCAATTTTTCCTACTACTTTTTAATAATTGGCTATTGTATCAAAATTTTTTGCTATCACAAAGAAAGGCAGGGATGCTACTATCCCTGCCTTTCCATCATCAACACTACAATTGTCCTCGTTGACAATAGTTTCTGTTGTGATATTATTCAAAATCAAGATATTCTTTTTCAAGTTCAAGAACTTCTTCCATCGTTGCACATTCTGTAAGGGCACGTTGAGCCAGTTCTTGCATCTTCTTCGTATCCAATTTTTTCATCAAACTACGTGTACGAAGAACAGATGTGGCACTCATTGAAAACTCATCCAGACCAATACCAACTAGAAGTGGAACAGCAGTTTGATCACCCGCCATTTCACCACACATACCAGCCCACTTGCCTTCAGCATGAGCTGCTTTGACCACTCGATCCACTAAACGTAAGATAGATGGGTTGTATGGTTGATAAAGGTAAGAAACTTGTTCATTCATACGATCTGCAGCCATTGTGTATTGAATCAAGTCATTAGTACCAATTGAGAAGAAGTCAACTTCTTTTGCAAATTGATCAGCCAACATAGCTGCTGCTGGAATTTCAATCATAATACCAACTTGAATATTGTCCGCAACTGCAACACCTTCCGCAAGCAATTTAGCTTTTTCTTCTTCCAAAATACCTTTTGCGGCACGGAATTCAGTCAACAAAGCAACCATTGGGAACATGATACGCAATTGCCCATGAACAGATGCACGCAAAAGTGCACGTAATTGTGTGCGGAACATTGCATTTCCTGTTTCCGAAATTGAAATACGAAGCGCACGGAATCCAAGGAATGGATTCATTTCTTTTGGAAGATCAAAGTAAGGAAGCTCTTTGTCCCCGCCAATATCCATTGTACGGACAACAACTGGCTTACCATTCATGCCTTCCAAAACAGCTTTGTAAGCTTCATATTGCTCATCTTCTGTTGGGAAATCTTGGGAATCCATGTAAAGGAATTCAGTACGGTAAAGTCCGACAGCTTCAGCGCCATTAGCGTTGACACCTTCAACATCTTTTGGTGTACCGATGTTTGCAGCCAGTTCAAAATGTTTTCCGTCAGCTGTTACTGTTTCAGCATCTTTCAGTAAATCCCATTCAGCCTTTTGTTTGGCATAAGCTTCACCAGCTGCTTTAAAATCTGCAATTTGTTCTTCGGTTGGATTGATAATCACTTCCCCAGTGATACCATTTGCAGCAATCACATCACCGTCTTTCACTAATTCGGTAATGTTATTCGTTCCAAGAACTGCAGCAATTTCAAGAGTACGAGCCATAATAGCAGAGTGACTTGTACGTCCACCGATGTTTGTGACAAAAGCTTTAACAAAATTCTTATCTAACTGAGCTGTATCAGAAGGTGTTAAATCATGTGCAATCACTACTACTTCTTCATTGATCATAGCAGGATTTGGTAGGCGAACTCCAAGCAAATGTGCAAGCACACGTTTTGTAACGTCACGAATATCAGCTGCACGTTCTTGCATATATGGATTATCTTCCATATTCTCAAAAAGCGTGATAAACATATCCGTGACTTCTTTTAAGCCTGATTCTGCATTAACTTTCTTTGCACGGATTGTTTCCTTAATCTGACCAATCATTTCTGGGTCAGAGAGTACCATTAAATGAGCATCAAATACTTGCGCTGCTTCTTCACCAAGGGTTTCTACTGCTTTTTCACGGATAACAGAAAGCTCGTTTTGTGAAGCTTCAAGAGCTGCATCCAAACGAGCCTCTTCTGCATTTGTATCTTCGACTGAAGCAGTCTCGAATGATAAATCCGGTTGAACAAGTAGATATGCCTTAGCAACAGCAACACCATCAGATGCTGCGATTCCTTTAAGCATTTCTGTCATTTTATGCCAATCCTTCTTTTGTCATTGTTTCTGCGATTGCTACAATTGCATCGTCAGCATCTGTACCTTCAGCAGTAATTGTTACATCTGCACCTTGACCAACACCAAGGCTCATAACACCCATGATTGATTTAAGGTTTACTGATTTACCTTTATATTCAAGAGTGATATCTGAAGCAAATTTGCTAGCAGTTTGAACCAACAAAGTTGCTGGACGTGCATGAATACCTGTTTCTGCCACAATGTGGAAATCTTTAGAAGCCATAATTGGACTCTCCTTTAATGTAATCTTTTTGGGGTCATAAGTGATAACCCTTACAATTCTAGATTATAACATCTTTGTAAAATTTTTTCAAGAATTTTATGTGTATTCAGCAAGCCTTTTTTATGAGAATTACTGAAATTTTATTAAAACGATATTTTCATTATCCAATCTACAAATACATTTTCAATCCATTATCCGCTGGGAAAAATTTGATTTAACAAAACAAAATATGTGATTTTCCTTTGATTTTTCATTTTTTAAAATACTATATCTAGTATCATTGAATTCAAAAAAACAAAAATAAGCACAACATTTAGAATATAATAGTTGACAAAATTTCTCGTTTTGGATATACTAAATCCATACTGAATTTAAAGAAATTAGGAGTTCATTATGGTAACTATTTACTCAAAAAATAATTGCGTGCAATGCAAAATGACAAAACGCTTCTTAGATACGAATCATGTCGAATATCGTGAAATCAACTTGGACGAACAACCTGAATACATCGATCATGTAAAAAGCTTAGGTTTCAATGCTGCACCGGTTGTCCAAACTCCAACAGAAGCATTTTCCGGTTTTCAACCAGGTAAATTAAAAAAATTATCATAAAATTGTTGTAATCATAGAGCTATCCAGCCGCTTCTATAAACCATAGAAGCTCTTTCTTTTGCAAAACAATTCAATTATTTAGAAAAAGGAACAATATGGGACTTAAACAACTCGAAGACGTGACGTATTTCCGTCTGAATAACGAAATCAACCGTCCAATCAACGGACAAATTATGCTTCACAAAGATAAGGAAGCTTTGGAGGCATTTTTTAAAGAAAATGTGGAACCAAATACCAAGCAATTTTCATCTATTACTGAAAAAATTCACTTTTTAATTCAAGAAAACTATTTAGAAAAAGAATTTATCCAACTTTATAAACCTGAATACATCGAAGAACTGGCTGCTTTTATTCGTGAGCAAAATTTCCATTTCAAGTCTTTCATGGCAGCTTATAAATTCTATAATCAATATGCTCTCAAAACAAATGACGGCGAGTATTACCTCGAAAGCATGGAAGAGCGTGTTCTTTTTAATGCGCTCTATTTTGCCAACGGTGATGAAGCAATTGCCAAAGATATTGCTAATGAAATCATTCATCAACGTTATCAACCTGCTACTCCAAGTTTCCTTAATGCCGGCCGGTCTCGTCGCGGAGAACTAGTCTCCTGTTTCCTCATTCAAGTAACGGATGATATGAACTCTATCGGTCGCTCGATCAATTCAGCTCTGCAGCTATCTCGGATTGGCGGCGGTGTTGGAATTTCCCTCAGTAATTTGCGTGAAGCTGGTGCTCCTATCAAGGGCTATGAAGAGGCCGCATCTGGAGTGGTGCCAGTCATGAAACTTTTTGAAGACAGTTTCTCATACTCTAATCAACTAGGTCAGCGTCAAGGGGCTGGAGTAGTTTATCTCAATGTCTTCCATCCGGATATTATCTCTTTTCTTTCAACCAAGAAAGAGAATGCCGATGAAAAAGTGCGAGTGAAAACTCTTTCTTTAGGTGTTGTCATTCCAGATAAATTTTACGAATTGGCTCGCAAGAATGAAGAAATGTACCTTTTCAGTCCGTATTCTATCGAACGTGAATATGGCGTTCCGTTCGCCTATATTGATATTACCGAAAAATATGACGAATTGGTTGCCAATCCTAAGATTAACAAAACAAAGATTAAAGCTCGTGATTTAGAAACCGAGATTTCCAAGTTGCAGCAGGAATCTGGCTATCCTTACGTCGTCAATATTGACACCGCTAATCGTGCAAATCCAGTGAATGGTAAGATTATCATGAGCAACCTCTGCTCTGAAATCTTACAAGTACAAGAACCTTCATTGTTGAATGATGCGCAAGAATTTATCAAACTGGGAACGGATGTTTCTTGCAATCTCGGTTCTACCAATGTGGTTAATATGATGACTTCACCAGATTTTGGCAAGTCTATCCGAACCATGACTCGTGCTCTGACTTTCGTTACAGATAGTTCCCACATCAAAGCTGTTCCAACCATTGATCATGGCAACAGCTTAGCTCATACTTTTGGGCTAGGCGCCATGGGCTTGCACAGTTACCTAGCTCAGCAATTGATAGAATATGGCTCAGCTGAATCTGTTGAGTTTACTAGTATTTACTTTATGCTCATGAATTATTGGACCCTTGTTGAATCCAATAATATTGCCCGTGAGCGTGGTATGTCCTTCCATAACTTTGAAAATTCTGACTACGCAAGCGGTTCATACTTTGACAAATATGTGACTGGCGAATTTGTACCGAAATCTGATCGAGTGAAAAAACTCTTTCAAAATATCTTTATTCCGTCTGCCAAAGATTGGACTGAGCTGCGTGAGAAAGTCATGACAGACGGTCTTTATCATCAAAATCGCTTAGCTGTTGCGCCAAACGGATCTATCAGCTATATCAATGATGTATCTGCTTCGATTCACCCGATTACCCAACGCATTGAAGAACGCCAAGAAAAGAAAATCGGAAAAATTTACTATCCTGCTGCCGGTCTGTCAACTGAGACTATTCCTTACTACACTAGCGCCTATGACATGGATATGCGTAAGGTCATTGATGTCTACGCTGCAGCCACTGAGCACGTGGACCAGGGGCTTTCTCTGACTCTCTTTCTACGCAGCGATATTCCGCAAGGTCTCTATGAATGGAAAAACGAAAGTAAACAAACCACCCGGGACCTTTCTATTCTGCGCAACTATGCCTTTAACAAGGGGATCAAATCTATCTATTATGTCCGCACCTTTACAGATGACGGCGGTGAAGTCGGAGCCAATCAGTGTGAAAGTTGTGTGATTTAAATATGAAGAATACCCATCAATTTTTGCAAATATCTCTTTTATTTTTTAATTGATAGTTTAATTATAGATATTTGTTTTCTTATTTTTATAAATATTGTCAGCTTTCTTAACCCTAAAAGCACAGAAATAAATTTCATTACTTTTACAACTTTCTTACTAATTTTTATATATATAATTTTGAAAATTGTATCGATTAAGACTAAGAACATTTTTATCAAGATTTTACCTATATCATATTGGCAACTACTTACTGCAGTCCATTTCTTAATAAAGATGACAGAATTCAATTCCAAACTGCCTTTAACCAGTCAAATACTTATGCTAACGCTTACATTCATTGGAATATCATCTGTTGATAAAGTATATAATACCTATAAAAAATTGGAGGATTAATCTACTTGAAAACCTACTACAAAGCCATTAACTGGAATGCCATCGAAGATGTCATTGACAAATCTACTTGGGAAAAACTAACCGAGCAATTCTGGCTCGACACACGAATCCCTCTTTCCAACGATTTAGATGATTGGAGAAAATTATCAGCTAAAGAAAAAGACCTTGTTGGTAAAGTCTTTGGTGGGCTGACACTTCTTGATACCATGCAATCTCAATCTGGTGTGGAAGCTATTCGAGGAGATATTCGCACGCCTCATGAAGAAGCTGTGCTAAACAATATCCAATTCATGGAGTCTGTTCATGCTAAGTCCTATTCATCTATTTTTTCGACTCTTAACACAAAATCAGAAATTGACGAAATCTTTGAATGGACCAATACCAATCCTTATTTACAAAAGAAAGCTGAGATCATCAATGAGATTTACCTCAATGGAAATGCACTCCAAAAAAAAGTCGCTTCAACTTTCCTTGAAACCTTTCTTTTCTACTCTGGTTTTTTCACACCTCTTTACTATCTTGGGAATAACAAATTAGCCAATGTCGCTGAAATCATCAAATTGATTATCCGTGACGAATCCGTTCACGGTACTTATATCGGCTACAAGTTTCAACTTGGTTTCAACGAATTGTCAGAAGAAGAACAAGAAACATTCCGAGAATGGATGTACGACCTGCTATACACCCTCTACGAAAATGAAGAACTCTATACCAAAACACTCTATGACGCCATAGGATGGACAGATGAAGTTATGACGTTCTTGCGCTACAATGCTAATAAGGCGCTCATGAATCTCGGACAAGATCCACTTTTCCCTGACACAGCTGACGATGTCAATCCGATTATCATGAATGGTATCTCAACTGGAACTTCTAACCACGATTTCTTTTCTCAAGTTGGAAATGGTTATCTTCTTGGTGAAGTTGAAGCCATGCGAGATGACGATTACAATTATGGATTATAAAACACCTGCTCATTAAAATAACATTTGATAACATAAAAACACGAATGAGGTAACACCAGCAAATAGCTGGAACCAAAATTCCATTCGTGTTTTTATTGTAATGATTGCACTATTTTTAGATCACTATTGAAACATCGCAATCAGCATGATTATAGCTGCTGGTGTATTGTTTAAGATATGTACAGCGATTGAATCTTTCAGATTTCCCCGACGTGCAAATGCGGCATAAAGCACTAATCCCATTGCAAAATATAATGGAAATTCTGTCCATTTTGAAATATGAGGAAGTGCAAAAATGATAGATGTTATGAGCGCTGCCACTATTTTTTGATCTTTTTCAAAGAAAAAGATCGTCGCAAAACCGCGAAACACCAGTTCTTCAATTATCGGAGCTATCACTGCAACCGTCATCACATATAACAGAGCAAAAAAGATGTGATCAACTGACATAATTTTTCCTAGATTTTGTAAAGCGTTATCGTTGCTGGTTGTACTTTGCCCTGTTAACAGAATATTTAGATAAGTTCCAACTACTGCTACCACTCTCGCCACTAAAAAGAATAACAAGGCTTTTCCAAAATCTCCCCAAGAAAACGACAGAACTTTGACGTCTTTTGAGATATGTGTTTGGTATCTTCTCCATAAAGTGCGGATAGCAAAAAACACGAGCACAAGGTAGGCTAAAACCAGTAAAATTTCTGTATATATTGGTAGATTTTGTCCTTTTGCTAAGAATAACATAGGAATGCCATTGATGACCATAACTAAAACAATTAATCCCAATAATTTTAAAATTCCAAGTCCTATATGGGCTATTTTTTTCATTAAAGATTCTCCCTTTCTCACTAGTTATTTTACAGTGTTTACGGCTTATTTAAAATTATTTTTCACCATAGAAAAGTTCATCACATTGACGTATAGTGGATAAATACTACAATTGCAATGGGAAGATATTGAATCTCACGTAAGCTAAGCGAGATGACAAAGACGAAAACGTAAAGTACTGGCAAAATAAACTGATTTAACTGAAAAAGGATTTTAAAGTTCTGCTTATAATACGCTTCTCGTTCTGCTTCATCATAAGTTTTCATAAATATTGAAATGTCTTCAGGAAATGCAAACGTTGGTAGTTTAAAATGCCTAACCTGCTCAATTGTTTTTTAAAGGTAATATTGCCTATATATGACGAAAGACAAGGTTAAATAAGAAAACAAACTGATTCTAAGTGAAAAACTATTTTTAGTGATAGCTAAACTAAGTGAAGTTAGTATATCAAAAATTACCAAAATTGTCATCACATCTAGGGAAATGGTGCCTTATTCCAGATTTTTAAACATCTTCTGGTAAAGCTGCTCAATTAACTCATTTTCTTTTCTTGATTCCGATTGTTTCTGAATTTTCCGACTAGAAGATAGTAAATAAATCATCGTGCAGAATAAAATCAGATTGAGCAAACGAATAATCCATCCTAAAAGTGTACTATTTAAAAAAGTTGGAAAATGGAAAGTTTCGAGTCAGCTATTGGCTACAAAAATTCCCATCAAAATACTGACTATCATCAAATCACTAATTTTCATCCATTTTTTCATTACTATTCTCCTCTAGATAAACTACATTTTCTACGTTTTCTCCAAAAATATGAGCAATCTTTAAGGCAATAATAACAGATGGAGCATACTCTCCCCGTTCGATTAAACTGACGGTTTGTCGAGAAATTCCTGCTTTTCTGGCTAGTTCTGTTTGATTGAGCCTATCTCTTGCTCGAAGTTCCTTGAGCCGATTTCTCAACTTCATACCATATTCTCCTTTCACAATTTTATTACAACATATATTTGTCATTTTGACAATTATTATTATCAAAATAAATATTATCATTTTCAATTTATAGTATACAGCTATCCAATCCATATAAAAATCCCCCAAAGTTAGTTTGTATCCAACTTTGAAGGAATTCTTCAAGATGATATTGACTTTCTTGCTTCAACTATTCATTATTCTTTTTTGAACGTTTTGCTAAGATAAAGATCACAATTCCTAAAATAACGATCCCTACTAAACCAAGGAAAGTCACTTTTTCACCAGTTGATGGAAGAAAACCACGTTTGTTTTGCTTTGGCGCTTCTTTTACAACTTTATAATTTATTTTGTAAGTAGAGAAGTGAGTTGTTTTAAAGCTAATCGTTTTATCTTTATTGAGAACAAAGTCAAATTTTTCTGCTTGTTTACCATCTTTCATAGCATAAACAGATTCCACCGTAGCACCTTGTTTCACTGGTACTGTCACTAATGTGGAGCTAACTTGTGACACTGCTTCACCTTTTGGATTGGTCAAAGTAATATCATAGCTATCTGCATTTTCTTCAATTGTCTTTTTAACTGCTAATTTGAGATTAGCCTTTACTAAATCTGCATTTTGCAAACGAACACCTGTAGCTGTATCCACTAAGGTATCAGAAGTTTCGTTTGGTTTTGGTTTTTCAACATCTGATGAACTAGATGTAGAAGTTTCGTTTGTACTTGACGAAGATTGAGATGTAGACGAAGTTGAAGATGACTCACTTGTACTTGAAGATGGTTCTGTGCTAGAACTTGGCGGCGTTTGCTCATTTTTGATCTTTTCTTCCATTTCAGCTTCTAGAGCTTTCATCTCTTTAAAGACTTTTTCCGCACGTGCCATACTAGCTGCAGTCACTTCTTCTGACGAAGCTCCGCCTGCAGCTGCGTATTGTTCGTCAGCCTTAGCTTGTTCTTCAATCCATTGTGCTTCTAAAGCTTTCCATTTTTCCTGTACACTATTGCCAAATAATTTTTGGTGTTTGGCCGCCATATCGTAAATGTGAGATGCAACCCAATACCACGAATTTTTGTCGTACTTCGTTGTATCAACTTGGTAAGCTGAATACGTATTGGTAATATTTCCATAATATGGTAGGTATGGAGCGAAACGAGGACTTCCAACGGAAAGCCACATCGTACCACCACCCATGCTAGCAGGGATATTATCTTTCAATTGGAAAATGTGTGCTTCCATTACGTTTGGGTTGCCAAGCGGATATTTATAGACTGGATCTACTTTTCCACGTTGAGGAATGCCTTTACCGTCTAATTCCATTTGGTCTAGTGGTTTGAATTGCGTTCCTTCAAAACGATTCCGCTGCATCCGCATCACATCTGCAACACTGATTTTCTTATTGCTAGATTGCAACAAATCAAAATATTTATCATCATAATTGACTGGTGCGTCTGGATTCAAAGCCTTAATACCTGCCCAAGCACGCGAACGATCTGCCTCTGACATTGGTGGATTATAAGATTGGGAAATATGGAATTTACCATCAATCTCCTTGTAAGAATTAGCATCACGCGCTACTTTTTCCACATTTTCTGAAGCAATGACATTTTCCTTGTCATTAAAATCAACACTTCCTAAGAAGAAAGTATTAGGGAAAACACTATATTTATCATCGGGATATTTAATGGCAACATATTGGTGGCCAGAGAGGATTTCCATGTACCAAACACCCGTTTTATCCGCAATCGTCACGATATTGCCTTCAGCAGCACCTTGCTTTTTGACAATCTCCGCGATGAGTTCCACGCCTTCACGAGCCGTTTTTACATGTGGTAAAACGACTGTAGTCATAATAGACTCTGCTAAGCCTTTTTCAACATAAGGATCAACTTTTTGAATAGCTTTATTTGCTTTTGCAGAAACAGTGGCTGATATAGATACTCCATGTTCATTGAAGCCTACTTCGTCAAAAATACCTTCTTTTGGCGTGACGTCTGAAACCGAAGTGTATTTATAACTCCGAGCAGGTAACTGCCATTCAAAACCATTGGCTTCATCAATCAGCTTTGCACCTGCTTTATTGTCCTTAGCTGGATGGACTTTATAGACTTTATTATGATGAGGCTCCAAATCCTCTGTACGACCATACAAAGTCGAACCATCTGCTGTCAAGTTCTTCCCAACAATAAAACCTGTACAAGCTTCAACTGCTTGGAAAGGAAAGAGAATGAGAGCAGATAATAAAATTGTTAAACGAAAAATCAATTTTTTCATATATTTCTCCTTTTATCATTGCATGTTGAATACATCAACTTTTTATAAATAAGAGCAATGCACACTCTTATCACCTTTTTAAAACCGTATACCTTAAATTTAGTATACTATTTTAAATCTATTTTAGCAAGCGCTTTCATGTATAATTTATGTATTGATTATTCTTTTTGTCCTAACATTTACAATAAAAAACCAGGAAATCATTCCTGGGTACATCGTTCATATTGTGAAATCTTTTGCAGTATTTTTTGGTAATCGCTTGCTTCTAAATGATAAGTTAATTCCTCTGGGCTGTAGAAATTTTTTCTCAAAAAGAAATCGCTCGGTAATTCTAATCCCAAAGTATCCAAAACAGTCTGAGAAAATGTTGTATAGGCAAATCCAATAGCTGTGATAACATTCTTGTCTTTTACAACTGGCTGATGGAGCATATTTTCTTTTTCCAAAAAAGAAAAATAGTCTACCAACTCCATATATAAACCGCCTGTATAATATCGATTTCTCAATAAACCAGCTTTTCCCAAAAACATAGGTGACGAAGAAATGGCAGCTACTATTGTTCGCTTGATATCTACATTTTTCAAAAAAGAGATGAGTCTAGAATCATAGAGACTAACAAAAGGCTCCTGTGTACCTGGCAATATGATACAATCATACACTACACCTTGAACTTCTTTAAAAGTAAAATCCGGAATAACTTGTAATCCTTCTTCACTTGTATAAATTTTCTTTTCTGAAGCAAGATAGTCCAAAGACTGCCCAAAAGAAAGACAAAGAATGGATGTCAAAGTTGTGATTTCCTGCAATGAGCACGCTGGATACAGTAAAACTGCTATTTTCATAGAGGCTCCTTTTAGAAACATAGATCAAATGTTTGCTACACTTGCTTTGCCAGATATACAAATTCCATTTCATTCTGTACGATTGCTGCTATCCAGATAGGCGTATAGTTATCATCCTTTATAAGAGATTTTATTTTCTATGCTTTTCAGGATCCCAAACAAAGCTTGCGATAAAACTAAAAACAAATGTCAACAAGCCAACAACAAGGGATAGTAAGAGGGCAATCAAACGTGGCAACAGCAATAATATATTCGGACTTTTTTTCACTTCAAGAGCTGCTACTTCTGCATCTAAACGATCAAATTCTGTCTGAATGCGACGGGCGACTTCTTCCACGCCTTCATCATTCATCTTTTTGATATCCGAAATATCAATCGGCTGGCCAAAATCCATGTCCACACGCTCACCTTTTGCTAAACCTTTCAGGCTCATCGGTCCGACATAAACGGCCGGAAGAATCCGTACCTTTGCCATTTTGGCAATCAAAGCTACTCCTCCTTTAACATCCTTAGAATGACGGCTGCCACTTGGAAACATAATCAACGAGCGGTTGCTTGATTTCAGCATTTTTACAGGGTATTTGATAGCGGATGCTCCAGGATTTTCACGGTCAATCGGAAAAGCACCACACATCCGAATCCACCAACCAAAAACGCGATTCGTGAATAATTCTTTTTTTGCCATAAAAATAAATTGCTTGGGTCTTGTAGCGAAAGCCATATAAACAGGATCCCACCAGGTACGGTGCGGTGCTACCAAAATATAATTTTCCTCTTGGTCAGGAATATTCTCCAGATGATGTAAATGAGCATTACCATTTATAGCCCATAAAATCAACATCACTAATCCTCTTAAATATCTGTAGAACATAACCTCTCCCTTCTTATTTCTTCCATTATACCTTATCCAATTCTTGCTCGCAAACTTTTTTCGTCATAAAAGTGTCGCAGCCGAATGGATTCTATTAGAAATTTTACTAAAAAAATGGTATGATTATCCTCATGAACATGAAAGAATTTACGGGATTAACCCACCAACAAGTCCAAGAAAAAATTGCTCAAGGACTTACCAATGATTTTACAGCCAATACGAGTACCAGCACCTGGCAAATCATCAAGCGCAATGTTTTTACGCTATTTAATGCACTAAATTTTGCAATTGCCCTGGCGCTTGTTGCTGTGCAAGCATGGAGCAACTTGGTTTTCTTTGCTGTTATCTGCTTCAATGCCCTCTCTGGTATCGTGACAGAATTGCGAGCTAAACACATGGTCGACAAACTGAATCTTTTAAACAAAGAAAAGATAACGGTCATTCGCGATGGTAAATCTAGTCAAATCAATCCAGAAGACTTAGTCTTGGATGACTGTATTCAACTGGCTACGGGGGAGCAGATTCCAAGTGACGCAACTGTTTTAGACGGTTTTGCAGAAGTGAACGAAGCCATGTTGACAGGTGAAAGTGACCTTGTTCAAAAGGAGATTGGGGAGCAATTGCTCTCAGGAAGTTTTCTTGCCAGCGGGCGTGTTATTGCCAAAATCACTCATGTAGGCTCTGATAATTATGCTTCTAAACTGATGCTAGAGGCTAAGACTGTCAAACCAATCAATTCTCGTATCATGAAATCCATGGACAGGATTGCAGGTTTTACAGGAAAAATCATTATCCCTTTCGGAATTGCGCTCTTTCTAGAAGCTCTCTTTGTAAAACATTTACCTGTCAAAGACTCAGTTGTCAATACCTCAACGGCTCTTCTGGGAATGCTACCAAAAGGAATTGCTCTTTTAACGATTACTTCTCTTTTAACAGCTGTCATCAAGCTGGGCTTACGAAAAGTCCTCGTACAAGAAATGTACTCCGTTGAAACATTGGCCCGTGTTGATATGCTCTGTCTTGATAAGACAGGTACCATTACACAAGGGAAAATGCACGTTGAAACCTTCAGCCCACTCACAGAAGATTTTTCAGAACAAGCCATCTCTGACATTCTTAGTGCTTATATCACTGCAAGCGATGACAATAATCCAACTGCCCAAGCCATTCGCAAGCAATTTACTACTCCGACTGACTATCAAACAAGTAATATGATTCCATTTTCAAGTGACCGTAAATGGGGAGCTATGGAAATGTCGGACTTAGGTACTGTCTTTCTCGGTGCGCCTGAAATGCTCTTTCATGAAGAAATTGAGCTAGCACAGGAAGCTCAAAAGCGTGGTTCGCGTGTGCTCGCTTTAGCTATTAGTCCTGAACGCATTGACCATAAACACATTCACTTACCAAGTAGCATTCAACCCATTGCCATTTTAGAAATCACAGATCCGATTCGTGATGGAGCAGCTGATACTTTGGAATACTTACGCTCACAAGAAGTGGGCTTAAAAATCATCTCAGGTGACAATCCAATTACTGTATCAAACATTGCTGCAAAAGCTGGTTTTTCAAATTACCAAAGTTATGTTGACTGTTCAAAAGTAACGGATCAAGAATTGATTGAGTTGACAGAAAAGACAGCTATCTTTGGCCGCGTTTCTCCTCATCAAAAGAAACTTATCATTCAAACCCTGAAAAAAGCAGGGCATACCACAGCAATGACTGGTGACGGAGTCAATGATATTCTAGCCTTACGGGAAGCAGACTGCTCCATTGCCATGGCTGAAGGGGATCCTGCAACACGACAAGTTGCCAATCTGGTGTTGCTTAATTCTGATTTTAACGATGTACCTGAAATTCTCTTTGAAGGACGCCGCGTCGTTAATAATATCGCCCGCATTGCACCAATTTTCCTCATTAAAACAACTTATTCGTTCATTTTGACAATCATTTGTATTTCCAGTATCTTACTGGGTCGAGCAGAATGGCTCTTAGTCTTTCCATTTATCCCCATTCAAATCACCTTGATCGACCAATTTGTTGAAGGTTTGCCGCCCTTTGTCCTCACCTTTGAGCGGAATATCAAACCTGTTGAACAAGATTTCCTTAAAAAAGCAATTTTCAAGGCGCTACCTAGCGGGCTAATGGTCGTCTTTAGCGTTTTATTTGTCAGTATTTTCGGTGGATTGCATAGTTGGTCACAACTAGAAATCTCAACTTTGCTTTATTATTTATTAGGCTCTATCGGATTTCTATCTGTTGTCCGAGCCTGCCTTCCGCTCAATCTCTGGCGGATTCTACTTATCCTCTGGTCGCTCATTGGCTTCTTCGGAACAGCCATTATCCTGCAAAAGTACATTGAAATCACTACCTTAACCAGCAACAGTTTGCCAATCTATTTCATTCTGATGCTCCTCTTTACAATTACTTTTATTGTTGTGACACACAGACAAAATGAACGGGAACAGAATTTGTAAAATTTAACCTATAGCAGTAAGAAAAACCGTACATTTTTGTCTTACTGCTTATTTTTATTGCTTCTTTTCCTCTACATCATGATATAATAAGGGTATATGGCAGAAATTCTTTTAAAAGACGGTGAGCGAATCAATCAGCTCTTTTCTACTGACGTCAAAATTATCCAAAATCGAGAGGTCTTTAGCTATTCAGTAGATAGCGTGCTCCTCTCCCGCTTTCCAAACTTACCTAAGCGTGGTCTTATCGTGGATCTCTGTGCCGGAAATGGTGCTGTTGGACTTTTTGCAAGCACGCGCACACAAGCCCAAATCATTGCTGTTGAGATTCAAGAACGTCTCGCAGATATGGCCCAGCGCTCTATTGAGCTAAATAATCTAACCAGCCAAATGCAGGTCATTCAAGATGATTTGAAATATCTCACCAGATATATCAGTGGTAGCAAAGTAGACATGATCCTCTGCAATCCGCCTTATTTTAAAGTAGATGAACATTCTAATCTTAATGCAAGCCGACATTATTTGCTTGCACGTCATGAAATTGCGACAAATTTGGAAGAAATCTGTCAAATTTCTCAACGGGTTTTAAAATCAAACGGACGTTTAACAATGGTCCATCGTCCTGAACGCTTCCTTGATATTATTGAGACCATGACAGCTCACAATTTAGCTCCGAAACGCATTCAGTTTGTCTACCCAAAGGCAAATCGAAAAGCCAATATGCTTCTCATTGAAGCTATCAAAGACGGCTCTCGCGACGGACTAAAAATCCTGCCACCACTTTTCATTCACAATCAAGATGGCAGTTATACTCCAGAAATTCACGAAATTTATTATGGAAAATAAAGCCTTTATGTATGTCCTTGAATGTGCTGACGGTTCTCTCTACACAGGTTACACGACCGATATCAAAAAACGACTTCATATACACAATGCTGGAAAGGGTGCCAAATATACACGTGCACGATTACCCGTTACGCTTTTGTACCAAGAAGAATTTCCTGATAAACCTTCTGCCATGTCAGCTGAAGCCCTCTTTAAAAGAAAAACACGACAACAAAAATTAGAATATATTGCAGATAAGAAAAAGTAGAAAGTTTTATTGCTTTCTACTTTTTTGCAATGATTTACTTAATACTTTGCTTAGAGAGAACAGCAACAAATACACTTAGAAAAACAACGCCAATACCAGCTAGATATGACATGCTAGTAACGGTACTTGGTAATAGTTCATTGGATTTAGCTAATTTTTCGTCGCTTGTAGTAGGCAAAGTTTCTTTGGTTTTAGTTATTTGAGAGGTCTCTTCGTTTTTATTAGACAAATCAGAATCTGTCAATCCAGCATGAGAGTTTCCTCCTTTTTGTTCTTTGTTATCAGAATTTTCCTTTATTTTTTTACCATCTTCATGCTGAACAGTAGAAGAAGACTGGTTTTCTAGTGGTACAAGTGCTTGAATGGCAGTCTGTAAAGCTTCGCTTTCTGCATTAACTTCTGCTTGTGTTGTATCATTTTTTTGTAAAACAGCCTGCACCTCTTCTACTTGAACTTTCAATTTAGCAAGCGAATCTTTTGTATAATGTGTACCTTTTGTCAATTTTTCTTTTGCAGCAGAAATTGCTGTTGCCAAATCTGTTTTATCCACATCTTCTTTGATTAAAAGCAAATCGTCAATCGTCCCCCAAGAACCTTTATTTGCTTTCACAGTCACTCCCAATGTCACCTCTGTCTCTTTTGTCAATGTAAAGCTCAATTTCTTACTTTGCTTTTAAAAAATTATACAAAATGATAATAATGTTTAACTTTGAACTCTTTCATTCCATATTTGAAAAAGCTCACTTCTGTGCAATCCCATTTGGAATAATGACTTCTTGAAGAAGTTTCTCTTCTTCCTTGATACGATTATATAAAACAAAAGCATAAAAAGGAAACAAGACACAAAATGAAAGAAGCGCATGGCAAAGCAGTGCTAAACCAATCAACTCTGGAATGATATTCAAGAAATAATTTGGATGTTTGACATAGCGGAAAAGCCAATGATCAACAAATTTATGATTCTTAACCAGCATCAATTTTACAGTCCAAATGTCACCTAAGAGCTGTGTCACAACATAAAGCATGAACATGGAAAATACTAATAGTCCTAGCCCCACGCTACTGAGCGCATCAAAACGAACCTGACGTATTGTGGCTTCAACAAAGCAAGAAAGATAAAATAAAATATGAAGAATAGTGATGTACTTGGTATTTTGTACCCCAAATTCTTGACCGCCATTTGCTAGTATCGCTTTCTCATTTTTAATAGATATTTTCAAAAATACCAATCGAAATACAAATACAGCTAAAACAATGAGTCCTGATAAAGTCATACGACCTCCTTATAAAAACAAAATTAACCTCATTATATAAAGAGAAGATTCTATGAGTCAATACTTTTAAAAAATATCATACAGATTTTAGAAAATCTTTACATAAATCATACTTTCAAAGCAGGACAATAGAAAAGTGACAGCTCTATTGAACTGTCACTCAATATAAAAACAACTTAGTTAACGAATTTCTCGTCTTTGCACTATTTTTTTGCACCAGCAAGCACTCTTTTTAGGATAACGCTCTTGAGTTTCAAAGTCAACATAGAAAAGATCGTAGCGTTTTTCATAACCGTTGGACCGAGAAAATACATCCATCAGCGACCATAAGAAGTAGCCTTTTACATTGACGCCGTCCGCAATAGCATCAGCTAAAACTTCCAAATGTTTCTTAACATAGTCAATCCGAGCATCATCATAAACCATATTATCTACAAACTCATCTTTATAGCCTAAACCATTTTCTGTGATGTAAATTTTCTTATAATTGGATAATCTTTAACAATACGCATAATCATATCATAAAGACCTTTAGGGTAAATTAGCCAATCCCAATCTATTCTTGGAATATCCACATCAAATTTATACTCGCAAATACCTTTTAATGCATAAATAGACATTCCTTTTTCTCCTGCTCCATTTAAATTAAGGGGATTATATACCTGTTTACACAACTACAAAGTATAGTTGTCAAATTTACAAAAATCTTATTTTAAGATACTATATATTGTGATTAGGGTAAAGTGCTATATAGTTCCCTAAAAATTTACAAACTTGTTAGTTTCATTTCCTGAATAATCCTTTTCACATCTTCTAGCTCTACTTTGGGAGTCCATTGCAAACAGTTAGCTGTTGCATAAGCACAGGCACGAATAACGGCTTCTCTATCAACTAGTCCTTTATTTTCTAATGAATAACAGAGACTACCTAAGAAGAAATCACCTGAAGCAATTGGATTTTTAACTTGAATTTTTGGAAAAGTGATCTGAAAAATATCATCTTGCAAACGCGCAACAACTCCCTTTTCTCCCATTGTTACAATGAAATATGGAATTTCAGCGTATTCTTTGAGAAGATTCACTGCTTCTTCTGCCGATTCAACTGATCTCCCTGTTAATTCTGCTAATTCTTCATCGTTAATTTTTACAACTTTAGGCTTAGCTGGAAGAGCTGCTTCCAGAGCTGCACCACTAGTATCTACTACTAAATTCACATCTTCTGGCAAAAGACGACCAATTTGCGCGATATAATCATCCGGCATCCCTTTCATCAAAGAACCAGAAAAAACAACACTATCACCAGATTGAACGTGGCTTAGAAGCCTTGTCGTAAAATGTTCTAACAATTCCTCACTCAGCTCAAATCCTGCTTCGTACACAAGGTAATTTTTTCCTGATTCTGTATCAACCATAATCGTGCACGTACGTGTATTCTTATCAACTTCTGTCACAACTAATGGAATTTGATTTTCTTTATTTAGTTGCTGAAGATATTCCCCCATTTTGCCGCCTAGCATTGTGTGAATACAAAAATTCACTTGCTCTTCGCCTTTCTCGCAATTCAAAACATAAGCAACATTGAAACTTTTTCCGCCAGCATTTTCGTGCACTTGAATTGGTCGATTAACCACATTTTCTTTAAAATGGCTAAGTAAAACAGTCCGATCCAAAGCTGGATTGGGACAAACCAAATGAATCATCTTTTTTCCTTTCTTTTTCACATAAAAGCCAGACTATTTCAAAAGGAATAGCCTAGCTTATTGTTATTTTATTTTGCATTTGCAGCGTATTCTTCATTTCGCTTAATCATTTGCTTTCTATACCAAGCAAAAATTCCGATATAGAATGCTAAGAAAAGAAGCACCCCAATAATCGCTTTAACATCACCTGTTGTCGCATTTCCAATTGTCCAGCCGAATAGCTTTTCAATCGGTCCTTCAAGAGTAGAGTGAGTAATTAATTGTGTGCTTGCTACACCTTTAGGGAACGCATCTACACCCTTCGCTAAATCAGTAACAAACGGTGCAATAAGGGTTCCTGAAAGAAGGAACAATGGAAGCAGTAAGGTTCCAAAAACAATCATCCGAATCAATTTACCGCGTGTGACAACCAGAAGGGCTGGCGTGACTCCCATAGCGATAATTCCTGCCAACGGTAAAATTCCATTTCCAACTTTTGATAAAAGAATAGCTTCAACGAGCATGATTGGAGCCAGTACATTAGCACATGCCCAAATTTCAGCGCGACCAGCGATAAATGGCCAGTCAAGACCAATGTTGAATTTACGACCCTGCAAACGTTTCGTTGCAACATTTGTAATACCTTGCGACAGTGGTTCTACGGCTGCGATAAACCAAGAACCAATCAATGAGAACAATTCCAAGCAGACACCAGCAGTCAAACCAAGCGATAACCAACTTTTGATAACCAATTCCCATGATTTAGCTTCTTCTACACCTGCAACTGGATGCGGTGTTCCCATCACTCCAATAACAATACCGAGAATAAAACCGATGAAAAATTTAGAACCCCAGAAACCGATTTTCTTATTGAGCTTTGCAGCGTCAAAATCATATTGATCAAGCCATGGAAAAAATTTATCAAAAATTTTATCCAACACCATAATAACTGGATTCATCATATAATTCATGTGAGTTGAAGTCATCGGCGAAGAACTTGGTGCATTGAGCAAGTCGTCAAAAGTTGGTTTCATCAAGTCTGAATTGATGATTTTCATCACTCCGACTAGCACAACCGCTAAGGTGGCAACAAAGAGAGAAACACCCTGACTCACACCGTTATTATCAGCATACCATTTAATCAACAGACCAGTAATTGACAAATGCCAAATGTCAAAAATATCAACATCTAGAGTATTTGTTTTCTTGGTAACTAACATAACTACATTTACAATGAGCATGATGAGCAAGAAATAAAGTGTCCAAGCCGAACCCCAAGTAATCGTTGCCAAAGGCGCCCATCCAACATCTGTAATGTTCAATTTAATCCCTGTATTTTCAACAAATTTTGTCAATGAAGCAGAGAAAGCACCGTTCAACATTCCGATGATGGCTCCAATACCAGTAAGAGCAATAGCTAATTTAATACCGCCTTCAAGTGCTTTTGAAAATTTTACTCCAAAAAGCAAAGCCAAAGCAGTCAAAACAATCAGCATAATAATTGGTGCACCCATATCTAGTATGGGTTTAAAAAATTTATTAGCTAAGTCAATAATGACATTCATAAATAAATCCTCCCGATCATATTTTATTGAATTGTATTTTTTATTTTATTAAGCTCTATTAAAGAATTTAGTGCAAACCATGCTCTTTGATAGTTGCCTCAATATTGTCATAGACAGGCGCGCTCATAGCTGGAATCCGAAACAAGATAGGCCCTGCTTCAATAACAGGAATTCCTGGTTCAAAGCCTAAATCTGTCGCTGCTATCGGCGTGAAAATATCATAACCTTTTATCAAGTCTTCATTGACATCTTTGACCATGACAGCATCACATTGGACATCATAACCACGATTAGAAAGTTCTTCTTCAAGAGCACTCTTGATTTGATGGCTAGAATTTACCCCCGCTCCACAGGCTGCTAAAATTTTAATCATTTTAAAATCCTCCGTTTTTTATTTTTAATAGTTTAATCCTTGATTGTTTCTGATAAATAATGAAATATTTTTTCAGAATTGTTTAATTGTGATAGCGCATACAATTTTCCATCTGCTGTAAAGAAATCCATTAGCTGCGCTAAAATATTGGTCTGGCTCGCATTAGAATTATTGATAATAAAGAATAAGAGCGAAACCTCCACTTCTTTTGTAGGAGCAATCATATTATGAAAGATGACTGATTGTTCTAACCGTACCACTACTACTTTTTCTGCCAAATTGTGTGCTATATCCGTATGTGGAATAGCTACATTAGGTAAACCTTTTCCCAAAAATTCCATGTCAAGTCCTGTCGGAAATGACTTTTCTCGCTCAATCAAAGCCTTTTTATAAGAAGAGGTCACAATCTTCCTTTTTTCAAGAAGATCCGCAACTTGGCTAAAAAGATGCTCTTTATTGTCAGCTTGCAGACAAAAGACTAAATCTTTATCAAAAAAATGATTAAGTCCCATCTTATCTTCTCCTTCTGTTTGTTTGTTCTATTTTGTTTACAAAATCATTATATAATTATTTGAAAGCGTTGTCAATAGTTTATTGTGTTTTGTTTTGTTGTTTTATATTTGACATTGTTTGTTTTGGACGTTATAATATTGTTGTAAAATAAAAAAGGAGGTATAAACATGAAAGTTATACTAGGGACAGACCTTGATGGTTTTGAGTTAAAAAATAAAGTGAAAACTCATTTGCTTCAGCTCGGTTATGAGATAAAAGACCTTAATGAGCAAGAAGGGGCTGTTGATTTTATAGATTCAACAGTTGCCCTTGTAGAAGAATTACGAAAAGATGATACTACTCGTGGTATTTTGTTTGACCGTTTTGCTGTCGGCTCTTACATGGTCGCAAATAAGCATAGAGGTATTATCTGTGCTGCTGTTTCAGATGAACATTCGGCCATGATGACAATTCGTCACAATTCTACTCGTATCATCACTCTCGGATCTGCAATTCTTGGTGAAGAATTAACCAATGCCTGCGTGGATGCGTATTTAACTGCAGATTATGATGCGGGTCGTCACCAAGTACGGATTGATATGTTAAATAAATTGTGCTAGGAGGGAAATGCTATGAAAATTGCACTTGGTTGTGATCACATTGTCACAGATACAAAAATGAAAATCTCTGAACACCTAAAAGAGCTTGGACATGAAGTCATTGATGTCGGTACCTATGACTTTCACCGTACTCATTATCCCATCTTTGGTCGCCTAATCGCAGAAAATGTCGTTTCCGGAAATGCCGATCTTGGAATTGCTCTTTGTGGAACCGGTGTCGGAATTTCTGCTTCTGCCGACAAAGTTCCTGGTACACGTGTTGCCCTCGTTGGAGATGTCTTAACAGCACGATATGCCAAAAAAGAGCTTAATGCCAATATCATTGCTTTCGGCGGACGCATTCTGGGACAAAATCTCATTAACAACATTGTTGATGTCTTTCTAGAAACCAAATACGAACCAACAAAAACTAATCAAAAATTAATTGAAAAAATTGACAAGGTCATTGAAGTAAACCCTGAAATTGCAAAAAATAATCATATCTTTGACGAAGAAAATGCCAAATGGGATCGCGGCGAATACCATGATTGATAAAAAACATATAAAAAAACTTAGATATATGGTACTAGCTCCATAAAATGAGACATAAGAAAACCACTTCTGTTGAAATCTAGGAAACTAGAAACAGGAGTGTTTTATTATGGTCAAAAAAACCTGTTCAGTGGAAACTAAGTTAGCCTGTATCGAAATGAAGAAAGCAGGTAACTCTAACAAGGTCATTAAGAAGACGTTGGGATTGAATGATGGTCAGATTTATACATGGATGAGATGGCATAAGAACGAAGAGCTCCACCATTTCCATCCACCTGTTGGTAAGCAAGATTCCTACGGTAAAGGTCTGGAGGAGCTATCTGAAGTAGAACAACTACGACTACTTAAGAAAATCCATGGACTAATCGTTAATCGCAAGAAAGTCTATCGAATTATGAAGGAAAGAGGTTGGCTCTGTCGTGCACGTCCTAAGAAGGTGCCAAATATAGGTCAGCCTTACTATGTGACAGAGAATAAGCTAGATCGTGATTTCTAAGTAGAAAAGCCAATGGAGAAGCTTATCACAGGCATTACCTATCTCTACTTTGTCTACCTATCTTCCGTCATGGATCTCTACAATCGTGAGATTGTAGCTTACACCATTTCAGATTGTCAAGATACTAACTTTGTACTGGATACGCTCAATCAATTGGAATTGCCTAAGGGAGCACTTTTACACAGAGATCAGAGCTCTGTTTACACCTCGAAAGCTTATTACCAAGCTTGCACAGAAAAAGGCATCACCCGCTATATGTCCCGTAAGGGAACACCAGCAGATCATGCCTGTATCGAATGGTTTCATTCTGTTCTCAAGTCTGAAACCTTCTATCTCCATAACTGGAGAAACTTAACCAAAGATAGTATAACAGATATTGGCGAAAAATACATCACATTTTATAATGAAAGTAGAATTCAACAGAGATTAAACGACCAATCTCCCACAAAGTACAGAAGAGCGGCTGCCTAATAGTGTTTTTCTACTGTCCCATTTTCGGGGTGCAGTGCCAAATCTAGGCTTGTTTTATCTATTTATAAAACATTTGTATAAGATTGGTACTTTTCCTTTACTTTAGGCGAAATATCATCATCCGTAATCACAGCATCTAAATCATCCAATCGATAGAAACAATAGAAAGAATAACTATCAAATTTGCTATTATCCGCCACAATGTACTTTTCAATTGCATTGTTCAAAATAATGGCATTCCCATTTCCTTCTTCTTCATTGGCCGTCGTAACATTGTGACCATCAATCCCATTCACACCAATAAAGGCCTTCGAAACCTTGATTTCTTTTAACAATTTATTGGCAAATTGCCCAACAAATGTTTGCGTCTTGACACGATAACGACCTCCAATCAGAATAATATCACAATTAGGGTTGTCTTTTAATTTTTCAAAAATAGGAAGAGAATTTGTCACAATACTGACACTTTTATCAGCTAAATAATCTCCGATAAAATCCGTTGTCGTTCCTGAACCGATAAAAACTGTATCACCTGAAGAAATCAAATTTGCACATTTTTGAGCAATTGTTCGTTTTTCTTCAATATTTAACATCGTTTTTTCTGTATGGGAAGCTTCATTCAAGCCGTTTTTTACTTTTTTATGAGCTCCTCCATGAACCCGTGTCAGCAGGCCTTGTTTTTCTAGATCAATCAGATCACGACGTATCGTCATGTCCGTCACATCCAGCAGTTCTTTTAATTTCTTGACAGAAACAACTCCTTGCTGATCCAATTCTTGGAGAATAACTCTATGTCGTCCTTCTTTCATTTTGTCTCCTTTCTAACTTATATTATAATTAGATTCCTCAAATATATTATACAACAATTTATTCATTTTGAAAAATTAAAAACAAGATTTTTTTTATTTTTGTCAGTTATTGTTTGACTTTGTTTTGTTTGTGCTTTATAATGAAATCATATAAAATAAAAGGAGTCTGGGAATGACAACAAAACAAGAAAAATTAAACCGTTTATGTGATAAAAATGGAATTATTGGTGCTTTAGCCATTGACCAACGTGGTGCACTTCGTCGCATGCTGGGAGAAGATACACCTGTTGCTGAATTAGAAAATTTTAAGGTTTTAGTTTCCAAATATTTAACTCCCTATGCATCCTCTATCCTACTGGATCCTGAACTCGGCTGGAAAGCGGCTGGAACTCGTGACAAAAATGCAGGACTATTAGTAGCTTATGAAAAAACCGGCTATGATAAAACCGTACCCGGTCGCTTCCCTGACCTTGTTGAAAATGTATCAGTGCAACGTTTAAAAGCAAATGGTGCTGATGCTGTGAAAGTCTTACTCTATGTAGACATTGACGAAGGTAAAGAGGTTAATGACATTAAAGAAGCTTTTATTGAACGGATCGCTTCTGAATGCAAAGCCGAAGAAATGCCATTTTTCTTGGAACTAGTTTCTTATGATGCCAATATAACAGATGAAAAAGAATACGCAATATTAAAACCACGTAAGGTGATTGACGCAATGAAAGTCTATTCACAAGAACGATTTGGAGTAGATGTTCTGAAAGTTGAAGTTCCTGTTAATATGAAATACGTTGAAAGTTTCGCTGAAGGAGAAATTTTGTATAGCAGAGAAGAAGCTGCTGCTTTCTATAAAGAGCAGAGCGAAGCAACACATTTGCCGTTTATATTCTTATCCGCCGGTGTATCAGCTCAACTTTTCCAAGAAACACTTCGATTTGCTAAAGATTCCGGCTCGACATTCAACGGTGTCCTTTGTGGACGCGCTACTTGGGCCGGCGCTACAAAAGCTTATCAAGAAGGTGGAGAAGCAACTACTATAAAATGGCTTGAAACTGTTGGTAAACAAAACATTGTCGAATTAAATGCGGTTCTCCAAGAGACAGCTACACCTGTTGTATTTAAATAACTTTGTATCTCCTTATAAAAACATAAAAAGACGAAGGCACTACACCCCCAAAATGAGACATAAGAAAACCACTTCTGCTGAAATCTAGGAAACTAGAAACAGGAGTGTTTTATTATGCTCAAAAAAACCTATTCAGTGAAAACTAAGTTAGCCTGTATCGAAATGAAGAAGGCAGGTAAGTCTAACAAGGTCATTACGGCAAAGGTCTGGAGGAGCTATCTGAAGTAGAACAACTACGACTACAGGTGCAACTCTTAAAAAAGTATCGGAGCTTGGTCAGGCAATCGCAGAGGGTCAGCGGTTCGGTCCTGTTTCGGCGTCAAACGCTCAACTTTCTACCGTTGGAAAGCAAGAGGCGAAAAACTTGAGAAGAGAGACGAGGTCGTAGAGAAAATCGAGCAACTCTGTATGGAACATCATTTTATCTACGGCTATCGTACTATTACACGACTACTTAAGAAAATCCATGGACTAATCGTTAATTGCAAGAAAGTCTATCGAATTATGAAGGAGAATAGTTGGCTCTGTCGTGCACGTCCTAAGAAGGTGCCAAATATAGGTCAGCCTTACTATGTGACAGAGAATAAGCTAGATCGTGATTTCTAAGTAGAAAAGCCAATGGAGAAGCTTATCACAGGCATTACCTATCTCTACTTTGTCTACCTATCTTCCGTCATGGATCTCTACAATCGTGAGATTGTAGCTTACACCATTTCAGATTGTCAAGATACTAACTTTGTACTGGATACGCTCAATCAATTGGAATTGCCTAAGGGAGCACTTTTACACAGAGATCAGAGCTCTGTTTACACCTCGAAAGCTTATTACCAAGCTTGCACAGAAAAAGGCATCACCCGCTATATGTCCCGTAAGGGAACACCAGCAGATCATGCCTGTATCGAATGGTTTCATTCTGTTCTCAAGTCTGAAACCTTCTATCTCCATAACTGGAGAAACTTAACCAAAGATAGTATAACAGATATTGGCGAAAAATACATCACATTTTATAATGAAAGTAGAATTCAACAGAGATTAAACGACCAATCTCCCACAGAGTACAGAAGAGCGGCTGCCTAATAGTGTTTTTCTACTGTCCCATTTTCGAGGTGCAGTGCCGAATGTTTATTCGCCTTTTTATTATTATATAGTTATTTATCACCTTTATTCCGAATCACAAAACCTGTTTTCTTCTCACTTGAAGTATTGCGTGGTTTCTTGTGCTCTTTGCGATAGCGTTTTTCTTTGTCAAAATACTCATTGCGACCGCCCTTTTTGTAATTGCCACGTCTGCTACCACGTTCACGACGATTTCCACCTTTATTATTCCGATTCCCCTTATTGGCACCAGAAACATATTTAAACGGTAGTGGTTTCTCACGCGCAATTTCCACTTCTGGAAGAGTATCTGGATCTTGCACCGTTAGGCTCAAGATATATAAGGCTAACTCTTCTGGCGTAAATTCAGCTGCTAGCTTACGAGCATCTTTACCAAATTTCTCAAAATTGCTGCGAATGGTCTCATCTGCAAAATCTCGCTCAATCTTTTTGAGGGCTACTTTTTTCTTAGCTTGAAAGGCTTCTTCTGCAGTTGCTGGCTTCATACCTTTCATGCGTTTCTTGGTCAGATTTTCGATAATCTGCAGATAGCCCATTTCATTTGGAGCTACGAAAGTGATAGACTGACCTGACTTACCAGCACGACCAGTCCGACCAATCCGGTGAACATAGCTTTCTGGATCCTGCGGAATGTCGTAGTTGTAGACATGGGTCACACCAGAAATATCCAATCCACGTGCAGCTACATCTGTTGCAACAAGAACGTCTAGATTGCCATTCTTGAAATCACGAAGTACACGGAGGCGTTTTCCTTGGTCTAAATCGCCATGAATCCCTTCTGCTCGGAAACCACGAATCTTGAGACCACGAGTCAATTCATCTACTCGGCGTTTGGTACGCCCAAAAACAATAGAAAGTTCTGGCTGCTCTACATCCATAAGACGTGTCATGGTATCAAATTTTTCATTTTCCTTGACGCGGATATAGTACTGGTCTACCAGCTCAGTAGTCAGCTCTTTAGCAGCAATCTTGACATGCTCAGGCTCCTTCATAAACTTGACACCGATGCGCTTAATGGCATCCGGCATGGTCGCTGAAAAGAGCAAGGTCTGACGCTCTTCTGGCACACGGGAAATGATAGACTCAATATCTTCCAAAAAGCCCATGTTAAGCATTTCGTCTGCTTCATCTAAAATAAGCGTTTCTACATGATTGAGTTTCAACGCCTTACGCTTAATGAGGTCTAATAAACGCCCTGGGGTTCCTACGACAATGTGAGCACCTGATTTCAAAGCTTTAATTTGCTTTTCAATGCTAGACCCGCCATAAACTGAGCGGACTTTGACACCCTTACTACGACCAAATCTAAAGAGTTCTTCTTGACTCTGTACTGCTAATTCACGAGTCGGTGCAATAATCAGTGCCTGAACAGTTGGATCCTCTGTATCAATCTTTTCCAGAGTAGGAAAACCAAACGCAGCTGTTTTTCCAGTACCAGTCTGGGCTTGTCCAATGACGTCTTTTCCTGCCATAGCCAGCGGAATGGTCTGTTCTTGAATCGGGCTAGCTTCTACAAAACCAGCTTTGTCAATTTCTGCTAACAATTCAGCAGACAAATGTAATTCATTAAATTTCAATTTTTTCTTCTTTCTAAAAGGCAGTACGAAGCTACCTTATAAGACATTTTGGCTCTTCTTTTTATTAAAAATATGGTTTCTCAAATCGGAATACTAAAAAAGCGCCAACTTGGTCGCTAGTTACCATTAAACAGAAAAGCTTTTAGTTTTTGCAACCTACTTAGTATAACATAAAGAATAGTAAAAAGATAGAACTGATAGCGTTTTACTTGAAAATTAATTAGAAGTCTAATAGATACTATGATAAAATTAGCTTCTTCTCTTCTTTATACTTCCTTTAGATATTTAATTATAAAGAAATATTTAAAATGAGAACCATATAAAACAATTTACACTAATCATATAGTACTCACGTTGCTAGTTGATAAAAAATTCTAAATGGTAGGCTAAAAGAACCTGTTCAATCTCCAATTGCCATTCTGCTAAAGACCTAACAATCGGGTGCTCAATGTCAAACATTGCATTTAGAACAAAGATTCAAGTTTCAATAGTTCCTCGGATGGCTAAAATTGCTGGATTGTTATGCTCATCGGCGCTCTCCATATTTTTACAAAGCGGCGTCCAAAGATGAATCCCCTTTGCCTCCAAGCGTTCTTTCAACTCTTTACTTAGGTATCCCAAATCTCCTAAAACGCGAGAATAAGGGACACGGTCTCCAGCAATTCTTCTGCTACCTGAATATCATGGACTGAGGCAAGGGTAACCAGATAATCCAAAATATAGCCCGACTCTGTCACCGCCAAATGCACTTTCAAACCGTAAGACCACATCTTTTTGGAAGCACAGTAGCCAATGTTGATCGCCTCATTCAAGAACTTGACTCGATGACTTCTGACAGGCTGGAAAAGGAGGACTGGAAAGCTGTCAATGATGACCAATTCATCAAAATCCAGTTGATTGAAATAGGGGCGAATCAACCGAAGCAGAGGCGTCAGATAACGAGCATGGCGATAAAAGCAGCTTCTCTCCAGTCCGGTGAATCCGAAGAAATTGCAAATCAATTGGTAAAACCTTCGCTGTGACTTCATTCCAATTTCTGCCTGGAACAGCATTAAGGTCAAAACAGAAACATCTGAAACCTTGCATTGCTCTACATTCTTACGATGAACCAGCTCATCAGGAGCGATCTTTTGATATAAGTCACATCAGACTTCACGAAGCTGTGGCATACTGAGTTGAAGAGGATGACGATTCGGTGTATATAATGGAAAGTGTCCATTTGGTTTACCTCTCTGCTTTTTTCTTCACTTGCAGTGTACACCAAATGGGCTTTTTTGTGAAGCAAAATCAACTAGCAACAGGGGTATATAGTATTTTAAAACAAGACTTCTGTAAATTTGACAACTATACTTTGTGCCTATGTAAACAATATATCATTTCTTTTAAAATTTATCGGGACAAAACTAGAAACGATTATGATTTTGCTTCACTTCCTCATCTAGACAATTTTATTGTTTATTTACAAATCGCTTTAGAAACTGAACAAGAATAATCCAAAGTATAAAACTAATAAGCACAATATAGAAGCCAAGCATTCTTATCACTTGACCAAGGCAGTGGCACATTCATTCCAAAGAATCCTGTAATAACTGCCAATAAGACTGAAATAATAGTTAATAGAGCTAAATTATCGTTTAGATTGTTGTTCAAAATATTGTTGTACGAGCCTGACAATTGATTGAGAACTTGAGCAATCAAATCTGTCATAGCGACGAGTTGACGAGCTTCAATCATGACATCATCAAACTGCTCTTTTTCAATCTCATCTAAATGGCGATAAATGGCATGGCCTTTAATATGCTCCAAAAGCATGCGGTTCTGCTTGGTAGCAGCAAGCAGATAGACCATAGAGGTTTCTAAATCCGCTAAAGCGAAGAGATTTTTTTAGTGGTTGTTTGGTGCAAAAGATGATTGATCTTATCTTTTGTTTCGTCCATTTGTTCAATCACAGGATAATAAGAATTACACACTAATTCTAAACTAGCAAATAGAAATTTGTAAACTGTAACTGGTTCATGGTGTTCAACATAATTTTTCATCATATCTACAACATAAGTATTTTCCTTATTGCTAATGGTAATGAGCCGATCCTGCTGTACCACAAAGGTCATAGGGGCTGTTTCATAGTAATTTTTAGCTCTTTTTAAATTGAGTACATTGAAAATAAAAACAACTGTTCCTGTCTCACGATTGTAGTCCATGTGGGCGCGTTCATTTTTATCCAGTGCATACTCAATTGTTTCTTCATCAATATTGTATTTTGTATAAGAACCTGGGTGTTGACTCAAAATATCTGCATCCAAATTTATCCAGGCCATTCCACTCTGTAATTTCTTTTCGATAAACACTACTTTCCCCTTTCACTATCAATGGAAAAGGACTGAGAGAAGAAAGCTCAATCCTTAGGAAAATTTAATATATACAATTCAGTAAATCTTTATATCCCGTAGCAACTAATTTAGCGAGCCGATTTTATTATAACTATGATGCTGCTATACACGGTCTGTAATCAGATAGTTTTGGTACGTCACATCTTCTCTTCTAACTTGACATCCGGATACTTGTCCGCAAACCAGCGAAGAGCAAAGTCATTTTCAAAAAGAAAGACAGGCTGGTCAAAGCGATCTTTAGCTAAGATATTGCGACTTGAGGACATACGCTCATCCAGGTCATCTGGTGAAATCCACCGAACTGTCTTTTTACCCATTGGGCTCATAACCACTTCAGCATTGTATTCATTTTCCATGCGATGCTTGAAGACCTCAAACTGGAGCTGACCGACAGCTCCTAGCATATACTCGCCAGTTTGGTAATTGGTATAAAGCTGAATGGCCCCCTCTTGTACCAGCTGTTCAATCCCCTTATGGAAGGATTTTTGCTTCATGACATTCTTGGCTGCAACCTTCATAAAAATCTCTGGTGTAAAGGTTGGCAAAGGTTCAAATTCAAACTTGTTCTTGCCCACAGTCAGGGTATCACCAACCTGATAAGTCCCGGTATCGTAAACTCCGATGATATCACCTGCCACAGCATTGGTGACATTTTCCCGGCTTTCGGCCATAAACTGGGTGACATTAGACAGCTTAGCGGACTTTCCGGTACGAGGCAGGTTGACACTCATACCGCGCTCAAACTCACCAGAAACGATACGGACAAAGGCAATCCGATCGCGGTGGCGCGGATCCATATTGGCCTGAATTTTAAATACAAAACCTGAAAAGTCTGGGCTGAGCGGCTCGACTACCTCACCGTCTGTCTTCTTATGACCATGTGGTTCCGGAGCAAACTTAAGGAAAGTTTCTAAAAAAGTCAGCACGCCAAAGTTGGTCAAGGCTGAACCGAAGAAAACCGGGGTCAATTTACCAGCCAAAATCGCTTCTTCTGAAAATTCATTTCCAGCTTCTTGTAAGAGTTCGATATCCTCCTTGACCTGATCATAGAAAGGATTGGAAGCAAAAAGTTTATCCCCATCTTCCAAAGAAGCAAAACGCTCATCGCCTTTGTACAGTTCTAGACGTTCATTATAGAGATCATAGAGACCCTCAAAACTTTTTCCCATACCGATTGGCCAGTTCATTGGGTAGCTAGCAATGCCTAGAATTTCTTCCAGTTCTTCCAGTAAATCTAAAGGTTCGCGGCCATCTCGATCCAGCTTGTTCATAAAGGTGAAGACTGGGATATTACGATGTTTGACAACCTCAAAGAGCTTCTTGGTCTGTGCCTCAATACCTTTAGCTGAGTCAATGACCATGACCGCTGCATCCACCGCCATCAAGGTTCGATAAGTATCTTCTGAAAAATCCTCATGCCCCGGCGTATCCAGAATATTGACCCGTTTGCCATCGTAGTCAAACTGCATAACAGAGGACGTCACAGAAATTCCCCGCTGCTTCTCAATATCCATCCAGTCGGACTTGGCAAAGTTTCCGGTCTTTTTCCCCTTGACTGTCCCAGCCTCACGAATCTCGCCTCCAAAATAGAGCAACTGCTCAGTAATAGTCGTCTTCCCCGCATCCGGGTGGGAGATAATAGCAAAAGTCCGTCGCTTCTTAATTTCTTCTTGTAAAGTCATCTTTTTCTCTTTCTTTCATTTTAGAATAATCGTGAATGTTAGCATCTACTTTTTATTTTTACATCGGAACCCTTGATCCTTTCAACTTATCCATTATAGCGGATTTAGCGCTTTTTTTCAATAATCTAAGGTTTGTAAATAATAGGTTAAAATATGGCTCATATAACAATTATTTAAAAAAATCCACTTTGTAAAGTGGATTTTTTGATAAGCAACTTTCTTCTTCCTATAAATCAGACAGAATTAAAAGTCAAACAAATCATCTTGGAAGAATTCATTCATTGGCTTCCAGTATTCTCTGTCATTGATATCCTCTTTCCATACAGTATTGTTAAAGAGTAAGCCCGTCACATCGCCAGCAGTATTGACGATTGGACGGACAAAAGCAAAACGCGCCCCATTTGGATTGGTGTCCTTATTTTCAGACCACTCTCGGATTGCTTTGAATTTTGCTTCTGAGTATGTGTCAATATTTTGTTTCTTTCCACCTTTAGTTTCAACGACATAGGTCCGACCATCTGTCCCTAAAAAAATATAATCCGGGAAAAAGCCTTCTTTCTTTTGCCCATACGCAACTGAGAAATAGTTATCTCCTCGGTCCTTGCTGCGGTACCACCACTTGACTTGTTGGCTGCTTTCAAGCCATTCTTCAAAGGCTTTTTCTGGCTTTGAAGTTGTCACCCAATTATTTCTGCCGTAACCTTTGTAAACATTTTTTGAGAAAACTTCTCCGGCTTCATTTTTCAAAGTTTGATACATTTCATTCTTAGGAAGAACAAAAGAAACAAGGTCCAATTCATTATGACTGATACCGTATTCCAAAGACAACTGTTTATCAAACAGTCCCTGTGCATCTGCAT